>OIDR01000009.1_pt1 | contig 60292 bp, 42 predicted proteins | sample 1581641 | NCBI WGS metagenome assembly OIDR01 (sample SAMEA3882550, study PRJEB24775) | human gut metagenome | biome: human-associated habitat; feature: intestine environment; material: feces | place: Netherlands | collected 2009/2010
CTTGCGTTTGGCGGTCAGCCGTCGGCGCGCTTACACCAACATTTCCGACGCGATCGGACTAACCATCACGAAGTTACATCTCAAGCTTGGATATTTAGTTTGCACGGCTGGCATACAGCTGACGTTCACCCGGAGCCCCCATCTGCCATCGCGAGATACAAATCCGCTGCGGCTCTCGCCCAATTGCGCGGTGCATAAGACTTCGACGCCATTCTAATCGGACAAAACTGCTCCAACTATCCCCCCCCCATCCCAACGATAGCCTTAATCTTTGGCACTAGCTTAAGGAAACGCGGTCTGGGTTGATACAGGCGAGGCCAACATGCAGCAGCGACGCGACGCCGGACGCTAGCAATAAATAGGCGCCGAGACCCATGTCGGCCCCAAAGCCAGGCGCAATAACAGCGGCGTGCTTCTTGATATTCAGCGGTGCTCAAGCGAGCAAATATTCATGAAATAGGAGGAATCGACAATACCAAAATCGGCACTTATATCCAACTTCACGCAAAAGCCGAACAAAAGCCCTTGATTATCAACTTCATCCGAACAAAAGCCAGCCAAGTATCACTTAGCAAATACAAAACGCCTTCTCGACATCCATAGCAGTGGCATCCCAGTTATATCGATTTTCAACAAGCGCCCTAGAGTTTCGAGACTGAAGAGAAAGCAGCTTTCGATCATCAAAAAGCCTGCATAATGCCGAAACCACCTCATCAGATGCCATGGACCGAATTATTGTGCCGTAGCTATCATCTAAGATAAGCTCGCGTGCCCCGCCCACGTCTGTTACCACTGCAGGCGTTCCGCAGGCTGAAGCTTCAAGAAGTACCGTTGAAAAGCCTTCGGAACGAGTTGGAAGACAAAGCACATCTGCTTGCTGGAGTAAGGAGGAAATATCCTCTGTGTTACATCTCCCAAGCCAAAACAAGTTAGACGAACAAGCTTCCTTGACCTCATTAGCCAGCGGACCATCCCCTGCAAGAACAAAACAAATATCACGCTTGGTAATATCTTTTGTGCGAGCCGCCTCAATAATTGAATAAATTCCCTTTTCAGGAATAAGCCGCCCGACAAAAGCTACAACCAAAGATGACTGAGGGATACCTAATTCAGATCGGAAATCTCTCCCCGAAGAAATACTCCTATAGAATGAGGCATTGATTGAGTTTGAAATTACGCCTTTTGCAGTGATATTAAAGTGCTGAAGCCATTCAACACTTTTAGAAGAAATCCCATAGAAATCAGGTTCAAACGACTTTACGCGATCAGTAATCCAATCTTCATATCGGCGAACAAAATAATCAAGAAATGGCTGATTGAAAGAGAGATACGCTGAGCCGTGGTCGAGAACAACAGCCTTAGCACTATGATCCGCAGCAAACTTCAGCCCTTCGAGCGAGAGAGGGAAAAGTCTCGTGTTTATCAGAACACCATTCCACTCATAATCATCAAGGGTTTGCAGGAGTCGGTAATAATCACTGGTTTTTTTGGGAAGAGGAAGTCTTCCATCAAGTAACGGAATGCAAGGAAGACGAATTACCTCCAGGCCGTTTTCGACTGAATGACCGACTCCCACGCGCATCGAATCATTAGTAACGATAACCACCCTATCGCCGCGTGCAGTCAAGGCGTGAGCGAGACCATCGACAAAATTACCAATTCCACTAAGTTGCGGGTGATAATGGTGAGTGAAAATACAAATAGAGGAGCTCATCACATAACCTCATCTGATATAGATGTCATATCCTTAATTCTGTGCCGTCCAGACTTCCCCATCTCCAAAGTCGAGCAAGAGCGGAAGATGGGTATGTCGATTATCCGGTGACGGTATTTTTTTCCAATCGCCATACATCGTTGTAAGATATTTATCCGTCATACGAGGAACAGGGAATTCACTGCCTTCGAAAACCGCACTGCTCAGAGGGAAAATCTCTGAAATAGGCACTGGCGCCATATTCGGCCAGCTTAACGTCAGACAGTAATCAGAGACCTCACCCGTATTTGAGTCGGCAATACAGGAATCGAACAAATCCTGGTAAGAGCATGCGCCTCGAGAAACCAGTTGTTCCACCACGTGCATAGCAGAACAACCAATTTGCTCGAGTTGACCAAGGAACCCTTTATGAGGGACAACAATGGAAGAAGAATGATATAAATAGGCTCTTTTCTGTGCAATTGATGCAGTTCGGACTTGCTTTGCACGAAGGCGTTTATCTGTATAGAGCTGGTCATATGGAAAGATGTCGACAAAAATGCCCATCGAACTGGAAGCCTCTCGAGCCTCTTGATTCTCGAAGCGAGTTCCATCGCGATACACCTTAGCAAACATCGCAGCATAGCCAGTAGTATTCCGCGATGTATGGAGCGAATATCCTTCCGGTAACCCACCCTCGGCTAAAGAGCAAAAGCGGTCATAATCTGAACGCATCATTCCGATATCTATATCATCATCCCAAGGGATAAACCCCCTATGACGCATTGCTCCTAAACATGTTCCACCGTCAAGCCACCACCTGATGCCGTGCTTAGAGCAGAATGCGGCGACAACCTGAAGGATATCCAATTCAGTGTTTTGAAGCTTTAATAGCGCGTGAGCTTTAGACATCATCGGCCTATCTCTTTTCCCCGAACCATTGTTGCGTCTGTTTCCCCAAAACAGAAGACTGATAAATAAGGCAAATGGCATTGGATATAAGCGCCGATACAGTAGGGGCATTTAAGCCAAACAGCATTTGCGCAGGAGCCATAACAGCGGCAGCACTAATTAAGGACAGCATGCTGCCAACAAATACCCCTCGGTAATTATCAAGAGAAACCAACAAATCGTTGACAAACCAAGCGATGCCAGTCAAAAAGGCACAAGCCAACATAGGCTGAAGGAGATCGGTATGTTTAGCTATTCCAGCGCCATAAAACAGTGACAGCAATAATTTACCGAAAAAGAAAAGGGCAACTGAAGATATGACACCGACAAAAAAGATGCCAGCAAGTATTTTACCTATGAGCGAAAAAAAGGACTTTTCTCTAGAATGGTAACGCTCTACTAGATAACCTAATAAAGGATTATAAATATAGGTCGCACCCATTTGGATAATTGCCACAGGTGCAGCAACTGATGCATAAATACCCAGAGCAGAATCTCCGAATGAATAAGATAAATACTGCCTGGGAATATTCGGCGCCGCAGAAGCAGCAATGCCGCCCAGAACGATGGGCAAACAGCTACATAGGAAGGCTCTGACCTTCGCTCGGCTAATTCCAAGCTTGATTGCAGAAATCCGATTTGATCTTGGATAATCGTAAATAACTCCGATGCCTATTGTCACTACCGTCATAAGCAACAGTGCACCTTCGAGGCTATTAAAAAATCCAAAGACAAGAATGAATGAAAGGAGAGAGCCGATGCCCTGCATTATGAGGGATTTCCCAATATAGTCCATCCTATGACCAACCTGATCATTAGCATGCATGACATCAATGACTAAGCCAGCGGTTTTATAGAGAGCATACAGAAGAATAGCGGGCACCGTACCAATACGACACGTTGCAATGGAATAGACGGCTAACATTGCAAACGCTATAAAAGTAGTAAAGAAACGAAAAGTCAGGTATTCACCAGCAGAGTTTTTCCTTTCAACATCTGCAATTTGCACCGTGTACATCCTGTATTGGGCTAATTGAGAAAACATGTTGAAAATAGACATAGCCAGCGAATAAATGCCTGCAGCACTATATCCATCAGACAGCCGAACGACCAAAATGGTGATAAGCCACTGACAGCCTAAATTAGTCAACGAACCGACGGTATTCCAGAACATATTATGTTTAATCGAAAGAGTCTTCTCTGTGGCCTTCACAAATATAAGCGCCCTTCTAAACCTGTCGAAATGAGGATACGGAGCTATCTCGCAGCTTTAAGTTCTTTTAAAATCAAAATAAACAGCCAATTCGGCATAAGACGTATAATAATATCTGCTTTAGCGATAGACGGGCAAGCTCGTCGGTATTTAAGTAAACCAATTATGGAGCGCCGCTCCCTTGCTTCAGCGAACCCCAATATTTCCTTTAGATGCGGTGAATCGGGAAATCTATCGGCAAATCGCCTAGCAGTATCAACCCTGTTTTTAACTCTTGTCGAATACCAATCATCTTTTGAAGAAACACCTGCAAGGAATCCAGTTTCGTTACCACCATGTCGACGATACTTAACCAAAGGAGTCATAGTAAAGCTGCACTTCCCCAGTTCACTGCAACCCAATGTCAACCACAAGTCATGTGCAGTCGATTCCGGAAAGGGAATCATCGACTTCGCCGCACTCGCATCTAACATGAGAGCCATACCAATGCCGTAACATACGCTTGCGGCCTGTACAGTAATATCCTCTCCAGAGCACCAATTTACTTCCGGCGAATTAGGATGAGCTTTCCTATAACTCTTTACCAGAATATTTCCGTTTTCGTCAATTACCGATCTATCACAAACATCTAGAATTGAGCCTTCTTCAAGCATATGGTTGAGCGAAACTTCAACTCTATTAGGCTCCCAAATATCATCCTGATCGCAAAGTACTACGTAATCCCCTTCCGCCAAGGAGAGCAGCGCCTCGAACGATTTGACATAACCGAGATTATTATCACCGTGATAATACCGATAGGCGTTTTTCGTTATATGCGCTTGGATAAACCGCTCTAATGAATCCGATTCAGGGCAGTCATTTCTAACTAGAAGCGTAAGCGGAAACGTTTGTTTATCTATCGAATCAAGTTGTTCCGCGAAAAACTTAAGATCGGGTTTATAAGCTGAGAGAAGTACGCATACGCCAATATCATTTCCCATTTCTATTTCCAAAAATCCTCCCAAATTCATTGCTTAAAGATTATCAAAGCACCCTCAGTTAAAAGAAACTCTTTTAAAAATAGAGTATTTATCCCTGTCTCTTAAAACGAGTGCCTAATATCAATAAGTAACAACCTTTGTTCCATAAGGAATGTTATCGTAAATCCATTTTGCATTCTGAATCTCAAGGCGTACGCATCCAGCAGAGGATGGAACGCCCATCGTGGGATCCATCACGCGGTTGCTGTTGACGTAGTAGGGTGAGGAATGGAATAAGTAATCACCATAGAACTGCGTGTAGTAATAGCAAGTATATCCATGCCCAAAGGAGTATCCCTTACCGTAGACTTGATACTCCCCTATCACCGTAGGCGTGCTAGCTTTTCCCGTCGAACATACATATCGACGGTTTAAGGACCAGTTATTCCAGGATCCAGTGTAAATACTCGTAACGCAACGTGACGTATCGACAAGTATCAGCCAATTTGTATTGCTTGAATAACTTTGAGCCTTAGCATCCATATAGTCTGACACCCACGCGCCGTTAGCCATAAAGAAATTCCAGGATCCGTCCACAACGCGCCAGCCAGTAGCCATAGCTCCACTAGCATCAAGCCAATACCAGGTGACGCCCAGATTGAGCCATCCTGTCTGCATATAACCAGACGAATTCAAGTAATACCAAGATCCGTTAACGGCAACCCAACCGGTTTTCATAGCATAAGTGGACGGATCTAAATAGAACCAGGAGCCATCCTTGTACAGCCAGCCAGATCGTGCATAGCCAGCGGTCTCATCAAAAAAGTACCATTTTCCGTTAACGTTCTTCCATCCAGCGCAGGGGGAGCCATCGGTTGAATCAGCATAGAACTTACAGCCTCCAAGCATCACAAACCCGTGAGCTTCGGCCAATTCGCCATCGCCGTTTGATGTAAACAGTTTTCCATTACGCAATGCTCCACACAATGAGCAATCAGAACCAGCAAAAGCCTTAGATGGCTCATCCTGAACCGAGTCCTGGACATCTACCCATTCACGACAAGCAACAGCGCCTGAAGCTTTTGCATAATAGCTTTTCCCATTTACAGAAAAATGACCAAGAAGCATTTTACCGTCGGCGGCAGGATCGAGATAATAGTATTGACCACCGTCCTTCAGCCATTCAGTCTTTATAATGCCCGACGCTTGAGAAGGCTCAGCGTAATACCAGTCTCCATCGCTCATAAACCAGCCAAGTGACAACGCTCCCGTTGAAGAAAAATGATACCGGTTGGATCCGATGACATAAAAGCCGGTAGCCATTCTATTGTCATTTGCGACATCGAGCCAATACCAAACGCCATTCACCAAACGCCAGCCCGATGCAAGTGCGCCGGAACCGTCAGCGTAATACCAGTCCGTCCCATCAAACGCCCAACCAACAGCCATTGCGCCGGAATCCGATAAATAGTAACGAGACGAACCGACAGAAACGATTCCTCTAGACATAACACCATCATTGGCGGGATCAAGCCAATACCAGTTATTGCCAGTTTGAAGCCAGCCGGTTAAGACTTCACCATTGCTACCCCAATACCATAAACCGTTATCAAGGTACCATCCATTAATCAGTCCATAGGTTCCAAGAAGATAAGGGTGCCCATCAATAACACGTCGACCAGTAGCCATAGAACAGCTGTTAAGGGAGTCAAACCAGTACCATTGGTCTCCAATAAACTGCCAGCCACTTGCCAAAGCGCCTGACGGACCCGCGTAATACCACTTATTTTCAGTAAAAATCCAGCCGCAGCTCATTGCGCCGTCACGAGCGGGGTCCAAGTAGTACAGCAAGTCGTCAATATTCTGAATTCCGGTCAAACGACAGCCATCTAGATAGTAATACCAGGACAAACCGTTCCATTGCCATCCAGATAGTTGTTCTGTAGTCGACGGGTCATGGCTTTCGACAACCTGTAGGCTCGAATCTTCCGTTGTTTTGCCGGCACAATCGCTGGAGTCTTGAGAGCAACCGCCACCGACCAATGCTCCCGGCCCTCCTGTCGAGTCACGCTCTACGACACCGTTATCCGCCCCCTCTTCCACGGCATAAGCAGTGCAAGAAAATGCGGGGGCTGTAACTGAAAGTAAGGCGGAAAATAGCATCAAGCCAATTACTCGCCAGCAAATTCGATGATCAATCCGAGCATTCATTTCAAGCCCCCAACCGGTACCGACTGTCTTGCAGGGAATCTATTAAATAAACGGACGAGCTGCGCCGATTACATTTCCCCTTGCGCTAATAGGATGAATTCCGACACCTTGATGAGGCCAGGAATCAATCATCAAGCCGCCGCCAAGTGCAATTGCAATATGACCGCGGTAATAAATCACATCGCCGCGTTGAATCGAGCTCGTGCTCACGGGCATAAAGATATTGCTTCGATACCAATTCATGGAATTGTAGGTTTGGCTTGGATCCCAGCGATGGTTATAAGGGTTGTAAACACCCATATCCATGCCAGTAGCATAAAGGCACTGCAAGACAAAACCAGAGCAATCAACAGCTCCACCGGGAGCGGTAGACCAAGGCTCAATATATTGCGTACCGATATACTCATAGGCGCGCTGGATAAAGGCGTTCACGCAATCTTCCCGCGTTGCTTCGACAGAAATGCGAGAAGGGGTCACATAGGTAAAGTATCCGGTGCAATAGCTAGGCAGCTGAACAGTCCAAGAACTGACCTGAGGATACTGGGATGGATTTTGCCAGCCAACTTTGTCGCACTGGCCATCGCTCCAGAAAATTCGGCGAACACCGTCGATGGTCCTTGCGCCCGTTGCCATAGCGCCGCTGCCGTCTAACCAATACCACTTACCCGAATCTTTAAGCCAGCCAACATGCATGCTTCCATTGGACTCAAGGTAATACCATGTTCCATTCAGGCATTTCCAACCAGTTGCCATTTTTCCGTCAGCGTTTAGGTAATACCATGAACCACCAGTAAAAACCCATCCGGTCTTCATCACGCCAGAATTGGCATCAAGGCAATACCAATCGCCGTCAATCTGCAGCCATCCAAGATGAATGGCACCCGTTCCGGGCTCAGCGTAAAACCTTAGATTTGCGACATTAACCCAGCCGGACGCAACCTGCCAACCATCAGCTCCAGCGGTTTTTAGAATAGCGCCGTTTTCGCGAATCACATCCTTGCAAAGATATCCATTATCATCGGCATATCTTTCAACGCCATCATTAACGGTAACCCAGCTTGAAACCACGAGCCTACCGCTCTGGTTTGCAAAACAATCGTTGCCGCTCACCTCAAATAAGCCCGTTTTCATTAGATGGCTAACAGGGTCCAGGTAATACCAGCTAGCGCCTTCTTTATACCAGTCAGAAATAAGCGCACCAGATTGAGAGGCTAGATACCAGCCGTTCTCGGACTGAGCCCAGCCAACAGCCATAACCCCATTGGGGTTCAAATAATATGCTGCATTGCCAAGGTCTAAATACCCAAGGGACATCTTACCATCGGAGGCTGGGTCGAGATAATACCAAGCGCCGTTAACGAGTTTCCAGCCAGTGGCCGCAATACCGTTAGAGCAGTAATACCAATCTGCTCCGTCTTTGTACCATCCATTTGCGAGGCCATAGTCACCAAAAATGTAGGTTCTTCCATCAATCTTTTGACGACCCTTAAACATGATGAACGTCTGTGGGTCAAAATAATAGCGAGCCCCACCTATCGTTTGCCATGACGAAGCAAGAGCACCCGATGAATAAGCCCAGTACCAATTCCCGTCAACGAGAATCCAGCCGGTTTTCATAGCACCAGTGGCATCTAAATAGTATTTCCCGCTCCCGAGGTCGACAAAACCAACCTGCATTATATGGGTGGCAGGATCCAGGTAATACCATGTGCCGTCTTGATAAAACCAACCAGCAGCTAAATCGCCTCCAGCATTGGCATAAAACCAATTTCCATCTGAGTTACGTAGCCAGCAGTTCTGATATAGCGCGCCAAAAGGCGTTGCGGCATTGCCGTCATTCGCATAAAACGAAGCAGTCGATCCGCCAGCATCGGTCACATTGAAATAACCTGTCTGCATTGCACCATCATTGGCTGGATCAAGCCAATACCAATAGCCCCCGCTTTGCGGCCAGCCAGTTTGGTGTTTACCGTTTTTTCCGTAATACCAAACTCCAGACGACTCGTCTCGTTGCCAGCCATCTTTTATGACGGAAGAATTATCAGGTTGCAAATCATCGGAAACCACAGAAGAAAAATCCGCTTTTGACTCAATACTCTGAGCCTCAACGGAATCCTGTGCAAACGCGACATTCGCACTCAGGGGCAAGCAGCAAGCAGTGATTAATGACGCAGCAGCACAAACAAGCGTGGCCTTCTTTTCGAATCGATACATAAGCGACCCTCCCAGATATCTCATTTATTTATTTTAATCCACATTCCAGGATTGATTTTCGTTACTGTCTGTTCAGTCTATGTAGATAAATATATTAAATTGAACATAACGTTCAATCATTCTATTCTTTCCCTAAGCAATGAACATCTTAATTGGAGGCCTGCAGTGGAACTGACCAAGCGTAACTTTACTGTTCTGTACGAATACCTAAAGAACCCATATGCCAGCCAGCGAGAAGTTGCCGAGCGCACTGGCCTCTCACTTGGATCGGTAAACGCAGCAAATAAAGAGCTTACGAATGAAGGCCTTCTCGAATCGGACAGCCTAACCGACAACGGTTACGAAGCACTTCACCCCTATAAGGTTGAAAACGCAGTGATATTGGCTGCGGGGCTTTCGAGCCGCTTTGCTCCCATTTCGTATGAAAAGCCCAAAGGCCTTTTAAAGGTACGTGGTGAGATTCTCATCGAACGTCAGATTAGGCAGCTGCAAGACGCAGGTATCAGCAATATCACCGTCGTTGTCGGCTATAAAAAAGAGTATTTCTTCTATCTCGAAAGCAAGTTCGGCGTTTCGATTGTCGTCAACAACGAATATGCATCCAAAAATAACCACGCATCGCTTATGTGCGTAAAAGAGCGGCTTGGCAACACCTATATTTGTTCAAGCGATGATTACCTTCTAAACAATCCGTTTGAAGCATACGTTTGGAAAGCATTTTATTCTGCTCAATATGCTGAAGGCGCCACCAAAGAATGGTGCATTCAAACCGGAGCAATGGACAGAATCACCAATGTTACGATTGGCGGTTCCGATGCTTGGTATATGCTCGGACATGTCTACTTTGATAAAGCCTTCTCGCTTGCATTTAAGCAGATTCTCGAAACGGAATATAACAAGCCCGAAACAACGGACAAGCTTTGGGAAGATCTATATATCGAGCACATCAAGGAGCTCGATATGGTGATCAAAAAGTATCCTGAGGGCGAGATCAATGAATTCGATTCTCTTGATGAACTGCGTGCCTTTGATCCGCATTTTATCGAAAACGTTGACTCCGATATTTTCGATAACATCGAGCAAGTGCTCGGCTGCTCCAAATCAGAGATTCACGACGTTTATCCCCTTAAACAAGGTCTTACGAATCTATCGTGCCACTTTAGAACCAATGACGGAGAGTACGTTTACCGCCATCCGGGAGTCGGGACCGAACTGCTTATTAACAGAAATGGAGAAGTAGCCGCACTTAAAAAGGCCAAGGAACTCGGCCTTGACGACACGTTCATTCATGAGGACCCAAAGCGCGGTTGGAAAATTTCGAAGTTTGTACCCAACGCAAAGCAGCCTGATCCGCATGATGATGCCCAAATGAATCGAATGATGCAGATGTGTCGTTCGCTTCACGAGAGCGGTGCAAATGTCGAAACCGAATTTGACTTCTACCTCGAAGCGAAGCGCTACGAATCACTTCTTCTGGAAAAAGGCCCTATCGACATTCCAGGCTACAGGGAAATGGCCGCCGAAATCGATGAATTGGAGCACTTTGTCCAGGCCGACAATGCGCCAAAATGCCTTTGTCACAATGACTTCTTTTACCTCAATTTCCTTATCGATGAAAACGACAAGTACTATCTCATTGACTGGGAATATGCTGGCATGAGCGATTATGCAAACGATTTTGGAACGTGCAGTGTCTGCTGCGAGCTTTCCGAAGATGAAGTCGACCGCGCGCTTGATGCATATTTTGGGCGCAAGGCAACAAACAACGAAGTTGCACATAACTATGCGCACATTGCCCTTGCAGGATGGTGCTGGTACCTCTGGTCTCTTCTGAAAGAAGCCGAAGGCGACTTCGTAGGCGAATGGCTCTATATCTACTTCAATTACAGTGCCAAATACCTTAAAAAGGCACTGGAGATCTATCGAAAAGGTGAGTAACGATGCAATTCGGCTTTTTTAGCGGTCTTCTTTGGGGCCTTGATACAGTAATACTTGGAATCGGTTTGGCGCTCGCGCCCTATATTGGATCGGCGGAAGCGCTTGCATGTGCCTCCATTGCGGGATCTTTTCTCCATGATGCCTTCTGTGCGATCTGGCTCTTTGGGTACATGGGAGTTCGAGGCAGATTAAAAGACACGCTCGCTGCACTTAAAACTCGTTCGGGCAAGGTCGTCATCGCCGGCGCACTGCTCGGTGGACCTATCGGAATGACCGGATACGTATTGGCGATTAATAATATCGGAGCAGCCTACACGGCAATTATATCCGCCTTCTATCCCGCTGTCGGAGCATTCCTTTCTTTCGTGCTGCTGAAGGAGAAAATGGGCAAAGGACAGATTCTTTCCCTTCTCGTTGCTCTTTGCGGCGTAATGACGATGGGCTATCTATCGGCCGGATCGAGCGAGATTGCAAATGCCCCCCTCGGCTTACTCGGCGCGGTGCTTGCTGTTATCGGATGGGGATCCGAAGCGGTGCTGTGCGCATGGGGAATGAAAGATGATGCCGTTGATGACGAAACGGCTTTGCAAATCCGCGAAACTACAAGTGCGCTTGTTTATGGAGTGCTTGTACTCCCCCTCTTCGGAGCATGGCATTTCACGCTGGGTGCCATCCCGAGCATGCCTACATTGATTATTGCACTCGCCGGACTCGCAGGAACTGCATCCTATCTGTTCTATTACAAGGGGATTGCGGCAATCGGAGCAGCGCGTGCGATGGCTCTGAATATCTCCTATTCGGCATGGTCGGTGGTCTTTGGCCTGATCTTGCTTGGAACAATTCCCGATATGGCATCCGTAATCTGCTGCGTTGTAATTGTATGCGGAACAGTTTTGGCAGCTAGTAACTGGGACGAACTATTTGGACGTAATAAGACGGCGTAGCTTGATTAACAATATAGTAAAAGGGGAGAGCTCGACGAGCTCTCCCCTTTTAGCATCATGGCTATTCAATTACCACAGCCTGGCTATCCATCTGTTGCCACGTGCCGAAGAACACCTGGGCATTTCGCGTAACATTGCCGTTAATCGAATCCGAAAGATAGACAATTCCCTGCTCGTCATCATAGCCTTTAAGGACTACGGCATGATTACCGCCCCACAGACCATAGGAATGCCCGTTATACCAACGAGCAGCATAACGGCCTCCTGGCCAACTTCCCCATTCGGTATTCCACATCTCAACAGGTTGTCCACAGGTCAGTCTGTTCTTAATGGAAGAAATTGACGAGAAAGAAACGTCTTTTGCCTGCATGATACTTCCCGCAGCGCGCAGAAAGTTATTACCAGCAATAGTAATCGCAGGAGCGACGCATCCCATGAGACCCCCGCTGCTACGCCTTGGGTTGCCATCAAAGGCGGTAACAAAGTTGCCGTTGCTTCCCTTGGGCAAGTAATAATCCGCAATAATCGTCTTACCTAAACCGAAACCATAGTAGTTAAGCAAGTTTGTAAGGGCAACCGACTCACAGCCAGTAGGAAGTTCCGGGTACTGCAAATAGCACGGGACATCGACCCAAGCGCCAACCATTGCGCCGGATGAACTGAACTTGTAGTCAGTAGAGCCGATCCAATACCAACCGTTGCTCAACATTACTCCCCCACGTGCGGCATCAAGGTAATACCATGTGCCCCCAAGGGAAAGCCATCCCGTTTTCATCGCGCCAGAAGCGGAATCCAGCCAGTACCAGTTGCTGCCATCGTTAAGCCAGCCGGTCGCCATTCGACCATCCGGGTTAAAGTAATACCAAGACCCAGCAATTTGCTGCCACCCAGTCAGAATTACTCCACTAGCAGAACAATAATATCGAGCACCCTGACTCTCAATCCAACCAGTTCTGGCATTACCGTCGTCGTCAATCAGCTGGATTCCCGAATCGGTCATGATGCCTTTAAGGTCAATTGCGCCGCTGGATGACGAATGATACATCCAAGACCCATCACCGTTTGACCAGCAATTAGCCATCATCTTGCCGGTACTATTAAATATGTATTCACATGATCCGATAGTTTGAACGCCCGTGGCCATGGCGTGCGTCGAGGGATCGAGCCAGTACCACGCACCGTTTAGGTTGAGCCAGCCGGAGGCGAGGGCGCCGGAGCCAGTCGCGTAGTACCAGGTCCCGCCGTCGAGGACCCATCCGGTCGCCATCGCGCCGGAGGCGCTGAACCAGTACGCTGAGCCGTTGCACGAATGGAGGCCCGTCGCCATGGCGCCGCCCGCGTCGGGGTCGAGCCAGTACCAGGAGCCGCCGGTGTAAAGCCAGCCGGTCGAGGCGATACCGTCAGCGAACCAATACCAGGAGCCGTCGACGAGGCCCCAGCCGTTAAGGGGACCGCAGCTGCCGAAGTAGCGGCGGACGCCCTGCGCATCAGTCTGGTAACCCGTCAGCATGGCCCCCGTCCGGGCGTCGAAGCAGTAGGGCACGCCGCCGACGGAAACGGGGCCGCGCGCCAGCGCGCCGGAGCCAGTCGCGTAGTACCAGGTGCCGCCGTCGAGGACCCATCCGGTCGCCATCGCGCCGGAGGCGTTGAACCAGTACATGGAGCCGTTGCACTCGTAGAGCCCGGTGGCCATTACACCGCCCGCGTCGGGGTCGAGCCAATACCAGGCTCCGCCCTGGCGCAACCATCCGGTATACGCTTTGCCGTCAGAGGTTGCGTAATACCAAGTGCCCTCTTTTAACTGCCAGTAATAAAGAGAGACATCAACATACGCGTAATTCATATCAACATTTCCGCTAATACCAGAAACTTTTCCGCGGCTTGTATACTGCCAAAAGCTGTAACTGGCGGTATAGTGACATTGGGAGTTGTATTGAGCAATCCAATGATCCCAAGAACCGCTCTTAAATACAGGGTCGGTCAATATATTGTTAAACCAATTTAGGTTTGCATAAATGCCTGGCTTATATCCAGCACTAGAAATCTTATTACAGAATGTCTGAGCTCTAGATGCAATTCCGGATTGACGACCATCTGCAATAATTGTCTTGTCCTCAAGATCGTAATACACCGGTAGCCTAGGATTGTGCCCCGATAGGCAGTCAATCACCATGGACGCCTCATCGGCTGCCTGTTGATTATCAAAAGCATATGAATAGACATAGACGCCGTAGGGAATTCCGAGTCGCTCGCACTCAGAAATATTTCGATTAAATTGATAGTCAACTCGACCGCCGAAAGACGGAGCGCCAAACCCAACGCGCAGAATAGCGAAATCGATGCCAGAAGCTTTAACTGCGTCCCAATCAATACGCCCTTGGTGCTCGCTGACGTCAATGCCCTGAGCTGTAACCCCATCGGGAAGAGCGTCCATAGACAATAAAGCTATTCCGTCTTCTTCGGAAGAAGCATCATCTGAAACTAATTGTCCACCCTCATAACGCCAAGAATTCTCAACCAGAGTCTGAGCAGCCTCTGCATCCGCAGGGCATACAAACATAGAAACGGGCGCAAAGAGCATCAGCACCAACAATGCCGAAAACAACTTAAGATGTTTGTTCATGTAAACCTCGTCATTCGCTCTTGATTGCGTCTAGCTTACAGCATAGCTATGAAAGATTCCCGAACATCTAACAGGACAAGATGCCATCTAGGACAATAAATAGTTGGGCGCAATGCTGCAAAGAAAAGAAGAACTTACCGGCAGGGTTGAACCCGCAGGCTCATTGCCCCCTCCTCTTGCCCCCAAGAATACCGACTTCAAATAAACTTTCAAACCAGATGTCAAAAAGGTAGGGGGCCCAGAGAGTCCCCTACAACTCGGAATTCTAACGAATCAGTATTACTTTCGATGGGCCCAAAGCGGTCAAACCGGAGATGCGATTTCCATAACCATCACTATGCCAGAACAAATTTTCGCTCGGCGAATTGCCCCAGAAAAAGCCAATGTGGCTATCGTCCGCATATGGGTTGTAAGGATTGAAGAACACAATGTCCCCCTTACGAGCCAAACCACTACGTAACAACTCATCAATAGAGTTGAAATAAGTCACGTTCGCACACGTATCGATAGCGTAGCCGTACCAACGATAAGCGTTTACGCAGCCGCCCCTTCCGGGACCTCCACTCCAAGGGGAATGGCTCTGCTCGGCGGCAATGGGAGCTAAATTCCCGCCCGCCTTCATATATGCATGCGATACAAATCCACCACAATTCATGCCCGTATAACCGTCCCAACGCGGATCACCCTTTGGGTACATGCACGTTTCCTGGCTGAGATGCGTGTCGTAGCGTGTTCCACGGTAATAGCCGTCGTTTTCGTGGCTCATAAGCCAATTGACCAAGCTGGACCTATTGACCCCCAAAACAGAACCAGACGTATTCAACCATGCACCACTTGCATTGAAGTAATAGTCAACGCCATCGATTTTCAGCCACCCGTTAGCAAACATGGCACCCGAAGGCTGGAGCCAGTACCACGTACCGCCGTCATTAAGCCATCCAGTTTTCATCTTGAATGTGGAAGGGTCCATCCAATACCACGCACCGTTGACATATTGCCAACCAGACTTAAGGACACCATTGGAAGATGCGTAGTACCAAGTATTGCCACTTTCGTCAGAAGCGTCTTTCGACATAATCCAACCAGACGCCACGTTAACGACACCATTCGCATCCGCATAGAAAACCGCATCTCCAATATGAATCACACCTGGCAATGAAGACGAGTCAGTACGATCAGCGACTACAGGAGATCCATCAGATGAAGTAGGCAACGGCTCGCTCAGTGCTCCAGACGAATTCGCCCATGCCATACCATCGTTCAAGTTGATCCAGCACGAAGATGCCATTGCACCGGAATCATAAGAAAAATAGCGCTTGCTTCCTACCGCAAATTCACCAGTACGCATTGCGCCGGATACATCATCAAGGTAATACCAGGCGCTTCCGGACTTTATCCATCGCCCTCGTTGAATAGCTCCGTTTGATGCGGCGTAATACCAAGTACCATCAGCAAGTGCCCAGCCTGTTGCCATGGCACCTGAGCTCGTAAGGAAATAGGTGGACGAGCCCACTTGCACAAAGCCCGTGAGCATAATATGGCTTCCTGGATCCAGGTAATACCAAGAATTCCCTAGAAGTAACCAACCTCCATGCAGTAAGCCGTTGGAGTCAGCGTAATACCAGTTGTTGTCAATAAGTGCCCACTGGGAGGATAGCATGGCCCCTGAACTGTTAAAGATATAAGAGGTGCCATTGCATTCATTCAGCCCGGTGGCCATAGAACCGTCTGCAGGATCAAGCCAGTACCAACGACCCCCATCCGAGAGCCAGCCCTTTACCAGAGCGCCAGAGCCGGAAAAATAATGCCAGACAGAAGCATCAAGATGCCATCCGATAAGCATTGCACCAGAAGAAGAGAATCCATACGTAGCTCCCCCAATCTGCAGCATCGCATCGTGGACCATCTTGCCCTCATCATCCAGCCAATACCAGTTGCTGCCGTCTGAAAGCCAGCCTTTTACCATGGCGCCAGAACCGGAGAAATAACGCCAAGCAGAAGTGGAGCCCGTAGAATCTAGGTACCAGCCGACACGCATTGCGCCCGAAGAGGAGAAGGCATACGTCGCACCCCCGACTTGAACCAACCCATCCTGAGCCATTCGACCTTCGTCGTCGAACCAGTACCAGCTACCGTCTATATGTCTCCAAGAAGAAACAGCGATTGTTCCGTCGGACAAGCCCCAACGCCAAAAACCAGCCCCTTCTTCGGGTGATATCCACCCCTGATGCCAAATAATTTGATTCGAAACCTCGGAAGGGGTCTCATTATTCACCTGAGAGTTCTGCTCGACAGCGAAGGTCGATTCGCGCTGAGCATCAACGCCTGACTCGACAGAAGCAATAGCAACGTTAGATGCGGGACCTTCGTCAGTGTTATTCGAATCAAGGGCGTATAACATCGAGGGCGAACCCAAAAGGAGCCCAAAAGAAATGAGGCCCGAAAAAGCCAGCACTCCGAATGACCATTTCTTCATAACAGCACGGTATCCAATCACGCAGCGGCCCCGTCGCTTCAGGGCAACGGGGCCTCAATCAAAACTAGCTCAGTAATGTGCTAGCCAATTTGCTGGCAGTTTTTGCACTCTCGTGAAGCGCCACGCCTCTGGGCCTCCTGAATAGAGATCTGCGAATAGCCCTTTGCGTCCTTACCAACGGTACGGCACTTATGCGTATGGTAAACATCGCTACCGTTCTTATACCAAACTAAACCGTAGCCCGGAATCCACTTGCCGTCCTCGCCGACATAGTAGGAGCCAACCCAGGCATTCGTAGCCATGGCACCGGAAGACTGGAGGTAGTAGTCGCCGACCCAGGCGTCGTGAGCCATAGCGCCGGAACCGCTAAAGTAGTACCAGGCGCCGCCGACCTGACGCCAGCCGGTGGCCATCGCGCCGGAATCGTCGAACCAGTACCAAACTCCACCAACGTTAGCCCAAGAGTTAGAGGCCATAGCGCCCGAACCTCCGAGCCAATACCACGTGCCGCCATTGCTGAGCCAGCCGGTTGCCATGGCGCCCGAACCGCTCGCATAGTACCAAGAGCCGCCTGCCAAGAACCAGCCAGTGGCCATTGCACCGGAGTCGCCGAACCAGTACCAGGAGCCGCCGAGGCTGCGCCAGCTGTTAGCGACCATGGCGCCCGAGCCGTCGAGGTAGAACCACGTACCGCCGATGTTGAGCCAGCCAGTGACCATCGCACCGGAGGCATTAGTGTAGTACCAGGTACCCGAATCGTTGATCCAGCCAGTCAGCATGACCCCAGATTCGTTGAAATAGTACCAAGCCCCGCCGAGATTATGCCAACCGGTCAATAGCTCACCGTCGGAGGTCGCATAGGACCACTTTCCGTAGATGGAGTCGTAGAACCAGCCACTATGCTGCATGCGGCCATCGGCGTTGGCACCAGGGGTGTTCAGGAAGTAGTTCTTGCCGTCAATCTGAACTCGGCCGTATGCCATATCATGGTTTTCGGGATAGAAGTAATACTTGTCCCCACCGATAGACTGCCAGCCCGACACCGCGGTCCCGTCAGCGCCAAAATAGTACCAGACAGCTTCGTATTCGTTATGCCACTGGTTCGTGACCATGGCGCCAGTTTCGGGATCGAAATAGCGAAGGTTGCCGTCCTCGCACCGAACGAGTCCAGTCTTCGGACGACCGTCGGAACACCATTCCGTAATCGGTCCACCGCCTCCGCCACCGCCAGCAATATCAGCAAATGAGGGCGCCGGGGCAACCGTCATGCAGGCAGCAGCAAATGCAACAACTCCCAGCACTGTTAGTCCGTGCCATCTTTCTCGAAGGTTTTTCATACGACATCCTTTTTCCGAGATTTAAGGCTCTCTTAAGTTATTTTTAAACTATCAATTCAGTATTTCAACGGGAAATCGATAAAAGGTGTCTTTGTGACTGCAATTTAAATATGAGTCGCCACACCTCAACCGTTACGCTAAATAGCTTCTAAGGCAAACTTAGCGCATGAGCGAACTGATTAAACGAGTGAACTGAATAATAAAGCAACAAAATACAAACCTTGGTCATCAATCACATCTACCGCGGGCCGATAACGCCCGCCTCATGTGCTGCGATATAATCAATCTCACTAGATGCCAAATCAGCAAGCCGAAGGAGCTGACGTGCTAACAATTCACTATGGTGATATGGAAAACGTTATCTACAACACGTCCGTTTACTTCGATAACGTATATTCGCCCCAGTGGTTTCAAGACTCCTTTGCCCAAAGGGTCATAAAATCCATCGACAAAGGCACCGTGGTAGGCCCCAATGCAATCGATACCAAGATTCTAGGCATCATTCCTCCCGAGAAACTATCCAGCGGCACCAAAACGCTACTGCTTATGTACTTTATGCCGCAGAATATATATAACGCCTCAAATTGCGGTGATAATTGCGCCTACTGGATTCTGAGGATCGCCGCGCAAAAGGATCTAACAATCAATCTCTACCACATAATGGATTTTGGAAACGGCAAATTCACGGTAACCATTGCAAATACGGGCGATATAGTCCACACAATGTTTGACCTTGTCCCCATAGCTGGAAAATGCCTAAGGGAGAACTCCTGATGCGCGGATCATACAAGGTAATTATTCAAAATAACCGGGTTCAGTTTAAACTGACCATCAATAGAAATCTGACCATCATCCAAGGTAACAGTGCTACAGGCAAGACAACTCTGCTTGATATGGTGGCAGCTCACGAAGAGCTTGGGGCACAAAGCGGCGTAACAGTAAGTTGCAAAGTGCCCTGTAAAACAATATCTGGAAAATATTGGCGTAGAGATCTCCAAGAGATTTCCAGCAGTATTGTTTTTATTGATGAGGGCAATACTTTTGTTCGATCAAGAGAATTTGCCCATGAAGCAAAGCGTAGCTCAAACTACTACGTAATTGTCGCCAGAGAGTCACTGCGCCAACTGCCCTATAGCGTTGATGAAATCTACGGTCTTAAGAACACCAACCGAACCACAACGAAGTATCCCGTTTACTCTCGTGTCTACACCTCTACATATCGTATTTACGGTGATACTGATTTTAGAGGCGAGAGGCCCGAGCTTGTCATTGTCGAGGACACAAATTCGGGCTACGAATTCTTCAGTTTGCTATGCAAAAAGAGCAGCATTAAATGCATCAGCGCGGGAGGCAAATCAAATATTTGCAACTGCATTATGGACGCACCGGAAAACGACATCCTCGTGATTGCCGACGGTGCCGCCTTTGGACCAGAAATTGCGGAAGCAGCTGCTCTATTGCGCCGAAAGAACATCAAGCTATTCCTACCGGAATCGTTTGAATGGCTCGTGTTGAAGTCGGGATTATTCAACAGCAAACACATTAAGGACATGCTGCTTAACCCCGCTGAACATATCGAAAGCTCAAAGTTCTTTAGCTGGGAGAAGTTCTTTACTGCAGAACTCATCGAATGCTCACGAGACACACGTTTTCGATATGACAAGAGCTGCTTGAACGAGGAGTACCTGAACCCCACCGCTCTTGCAGCTCTGGAGGATACTTTGCCGGACCTTGGCATTACTTCGCACTAAAACGAGAAGTACTCACTGTCGGAGGATAGGTTTGGTCCGAGCCACGGGTCGCCATCGAGGAAGAACTCAGGCCAGTGCTGCATGAACAGCGCCTGCTCACGCTTCCAGCGGCGCAGCTTTTCCTCGTTGGCCTCTTCCCTGCCGCGCGAGGTGAACTCGTAGTGGTACAGCTCGGCATAGGGCGTAAAGATGGTGCGGTAACCCGCCTCCCACACGCGCAGGCAAAAGTCTGCGTCGTTAAAACCGACGGCGAATTCCTCGTTGTAGCCGCCGACGCGCTCAAATACGTCGCGTCGCACCATCTGGCAGGCACCCGTCACGGCGCTAAAGTTGCCCGGGCGCACGGCACGGGCAAGATAGCCCTCGCGCTTTGCCGAGAAGTCCTGGTTGGCATGGGCAAGTGCGCCACGCACGCCAATCAAAATGCCGGCATGCTGCACCAGATGATCGGCAAAGTAGAGTTTGGCGCCCACCACGCCCGCATCGGGACGCTGCAGATAGCCCATCATCTCTTCGATAAAGTCCGGGCTTATGACCTCGGTATCGTTGTTCAGCAGCAGCAGGTAGTCACCCTTGGCGTGCTTCACACCAAAATTGATGATCTGAGAGTAATTGAACTCGCCCGGCCAGTACACAACGCGCGCGATGCCCTTGCCTTCGGATGCTGCAGCCACGCGCTCTGGCAGGGTTTCGTAATACGCAAACGTCTCCGGGGCTTCACTGTTGTTCTCCACCAAGACGATCTCGTAATTGGTATACGTGGCCTTCTGGGCGATCGACATCACACAGGCATCGAGCGTCTCAATGTGATCCTTGGTGGGGATCACAATGCTCACCAGCGGCGCAGACTCCGGCAGCGCATAGCGCATGCGATAGACAAACGGCGTCTCGGTCTCCTCGACTGTTCCGCAAATGCCCAGCGCGTTAAAGTGGCGCTGCAGCGCAAGGCGCCCAGCTTCAATAGCATACGGCTTGCTATCGGCAGAGCCATCGGCGGTCGATCCCGGATGAACGCGCCAGTGATACAGCACGTGCGCAACATGCTCAAACCGCGCGTCTGCCGAAAGGCAGCGAAGCGTCAGGTCGTAGTCCTGGGCACCCGCAACATCTTCCGGAGACACGCCAATACGATCGATAAGCGCCTTCTCCACCATCAGGAAATGCGTCACGCAGTTATGGCTATAGAGCAGGTCGACGTTGAGCCGCGTCTTAAAGACCGGCTGGCCCCACTCCCCCGTTTTCTGGAACATGTCCTCGTCGCAGAATAGGACCTGGGGGCGCTCGCCCTCGGCCGCCTTATTCAGCGCGGAAACATACTGGAATAACGCGTCCGGCTCCAGAATGTCATCGTGGTCCAAGAACGCGATGTAGTCGCCCATCGCTTGCTCAATACCTGCGTTGGTGTTGAGCACAATGCCACCGTTGCCGGGCAGCCCAATGCGACGAACGCGCTCGTCGTGGGCGCCTGCCGCAAGGTCGGCCACCGCATCCCATTCAGGTGAGGCATCCATAAGGAGCAATTCCCAGTTGTCATAGCTCTGGACTAGCACCGAGTCCAGCAGCTCGCGCAGGTAGACTCGATCGGTCTTGTAGCACGGCACCACAATGCTCACGAGCGGCCTATAGGCAAAGGCCGCCGAAGCGACGCGCTGGCACGCCAAATCGCCCGGCTTTGCGCGATGCTGCTCAAACCAACGTCGATAAGCTGCGTCGTCAGCGCGTGCATCCTTCATGCGATTCCAACTGTCGTCGACCATGCCGTTGTACAGGCGACCATCCATGGCGCAAAAACCGCTCTTGATCTGCCCCGCGGGGTCGATTGCAATCGCGACAAAATCACGTATATCCTGGGGCATCTCAACGCTCAAATACGTTTTATTGACGCGGCATCCGTTCTGCTGCGGCACATCGATCTGCGATTCAAACACATGCACGGTGACATCGATGGCATTCATATGCGCATCGAAAATCTGGAGCTCAGGGGTGCACTTGGAGTCTCCCACCCACGTAACCTCATAGCGCCACACCGCGCCGGCGTCTGCCGGCAAATAGCGAATGGCATCGATCTCGTAGCAGCCGCAGCGCTCGCCGCGCTGCGCATCGCGGATAAGCGCACACAACGCAGGCTTTGCCTTGTAGTTGATCTTGGATTCCAGCTTGGCCACGCGGCTATCGAGGCGAATGGAGCCCAACCTTTGACCACCGGATGCAAAAACGACATCCATCGACGAGCCATCCAAAAACGGAAGTACCATGACGGCGAGCTCGCGCTCGTAACCGGAAACGGAAGGGCAAAGCGCCAGCACACGGCCATGATCGACCGGGAGCACCAGCGACGGCACACAAAAACCGCTCGTCGTCGCATGGGCAAACGCTTGAGAACCCTCCCGCTCAATAAGCGCGGCGACATCCTGACCGGCAAAACGAAGCAGCACAAACAGACGGCCCTGACTGCGGCAAAGCGCCAAACGCTTGATACTCATCTACACTTCTCGCTTTCCCAGGGCGTTCGCTGCCATGCGTTTGCAGGCACCCAGGCGCCCAAACCTCAAGACGTCGTAATCGAACATGAGCTTTTTGTATGCGCGGGCATTGGGGGCCTTGCTGGTAAGCGCCGCACGCACCATAGCGGCAACAGACGGGGCACATTGCGCGAGCGCGGCATCGTTGCCTACGGCAGAACCGGCAAGGGCCGCGGCGACGGCAGCAAACACCTTGCCACAGTCCGAGCCCAGCAACCTGAGCGCGTCGTAAAGCACCAGATCGCACAGGAAATATGCCAGATCATCGGCGTGCTGTACATCGAGACCGTCACGCTGCCAGTCAGCCAGCACCGCGGAGTAAATCTTCACGTGCTCCAGCAGGCGCGTCTCGTCGTCATAGCGCATGGTGTCCATGAGCGAGCCCTTGCGCGCCACGCGGTAGTCGTACAGCCTGTTCGAAATAAGCGCGGTCTTGCGCGAGTGACCGTACACGGCAAAATCGAAGACCTGGTCCTCGCCATACTTGACGGTTTCGTCGAACACGATCCCGTTGCCCAGCAAAAACTCACGCTTGCAAGCGGTGCGCCATGCAAAGGGGCGAGACGCTTCCTTAAACAGCAGGTCGGAGCTATAGCCTTCAAACGACACATCGCGCGGGCTCAGCACATAGTTAAGCCACGGATACCCTGCCTCCAGCGGATACGGATTCGCGCCAAAGGTCAAAACGTCGCAGTCCTCGCGCTCAAAGGTATCGACGATCACGCGGCATGCATCGGGCGTAAAGCGGTCGTCGGAATCCAAAAACGCGACGATAGACGCCGTGGACGCAGCGATGCCTGCATTACGTGCACTCGACAGGCCGCCGTTCTCCTTATCGACCAGCCTAAAGCGCGCGTCCTTTTCGCAATAGGCAGCCGCAATATCGCGCGAGCCATCCGGCGAGCCATCGTTGACCAGCACGCCCTCCCAATCGGGCACGTCCTGCGCAAGCAGGGAGTCCAGGCACCAGGCCAGGCACTCCTCCACTTTATAGATGGGAACGACAACGGAAATCTTGGGGGTAGCCATAGTCACTCGCTCCTACTGTGCGGCCGGAACGTCATCGGGGTGCGGGTTGTCGCCGTAGGTGCGCTGATACGTCAGCACGCGCCAGACCAGCGGCAGGCCGCCAATCTTAAAGTAATGCTTAAACGTATTGAGCTTGCCCGGCTTTTTAAAGTCAAAGCGCGAATCGATATAGGCGCGGGGCGACTTGACCATCAGACGCAAGTCGGTCTCGCCACGCGGATCAAACAGCGACAGGTCAAAGCGACCGGCATCCCAATCGGCCTTCAGCTCGAGTGAAGCCTTCTCCCAAAACTGCTCGCGCAGCTCATCGACCAGACGCTCATCATTCCAACGGTACGTATCGACCTTCATGCGCATTAAAATGCCCTGGAGCTGAGCCTTGAGCTCGGGACGATCGTCCAAAAAGCGTTGCATCTCGGCATATTCGTCGCACACGCAAAACACCTTGTTAGGCGAATTAACGGAGCTCTTCTCGTTATCCTGGCGATAGCACAAAATGGGGTCCGCAATAAACGCGGCACGTTCGGCGCAAGCCCAAACCTTAAAGTTAAAGCCTGCGTCCTGATACGAGGCGCCCGGCGTGGGAAGGAACCGAATCTGATTGGCGTTGAGGAACTCGCGCCGATAGATGGCAGACCAAATGGAAGGCTTGCGGTAGAAGATGCCCGGGCGATCGATGGGGCGATACGCGGCGCCCGTCATATGCTCGTCGATGATCCCAAACAGCTCACGGCGCTCGCTGGGCGTAGACCAATACAGGTAAAAGTCGCCCTTCACCACATCGGCATGCTCGGCATCGGCCTTGGCGACCAGCTTTTGGAGCGAATCCTCAAACATAAAGTCGTCGGACTCAAGGATGCCCACGTACTCACCGCGCGCCATCTCCAGGCCGCGGTTCATCGAGTCGCCGTAGCCGCTGTTGGCTTTATCGATCATCTTTACACGGGGGTCGCGCTCCATGTACTCGCGGATGATATCTGGCGAGCTATCGGTCGACCCGTCGTTAATGCAGATGATCTCGATGTCCTTGAGCGTCTGCGCCACGGCGGAATCGAGGCACTCGCGCAAGTAGCGTTCGACATTGCAAATGGGGACAAGCAGCGAAACTTTAGGGGTATCAGAGTTCTGCAAGAGAACCTCCTGTTGAATAGCGTGTAACAGGGTTATTTTAGCAGCCGAGTTGCGGCGGGCGGCAACGCTTGGAATTAGATAAAGCGCTCCAGGCAGGCTTTGAGACCGCGAGTCGAAAGATAGAACAGCGTGGCGTCTGCCATCGAAACGCCCGAGGTTGCCGCAACGAGCTTGTGGGCAACACGGCGAACGGCACCCCTAGCGGGCATATCCGCCCACTTCGTTCCCAAAAACGTCGCGAGGTCCATGTTGACGCGAGCCGCCACGCGATGGAAGTCATCGGCATCCAAGCGCGCCAGGTCGAACACAATTAGGTCCAAAAACCAAGTTATCAGCTCGCCGGGACACAGGTCCAAAAGACCGTAGGCCGCCCAGTCCTCCAAGACCTCCTCGAGCATCCTCATGTGGGCGTCAAGCTTTTTGGCGCGCGCCTCGGCACTGTTGAACTCGTGCGTCGCCGATTCGCTCTCCATCACGTAGTGGTAGAACTTGTCCGGCATGACGACGGTCCTGCGGGCAAGCGCATAAGCCGCAAATTGGAAGACGACGTCCTCGCCCAAAGCCAAACCGGGGGCGAAGCGAATGCCTTCGCGATTGAGCAGCTCGCGCGAAAAAGCCGCACGGCAGGCATAGGGCTGCGCATTCGAATGGAACAGCAGTTGAGGATCGCGGGCGCCGAAGGTACCAGCTTTGGGGCTCATGAGTTGCTGGACGCGTTTGGGGGCAGCATCGGCAGGTTCACAGACGCCGCCAAAAACGGCGGCCTCGGCATCCGCAGACTCCATGGCATGCAACACGCGCTCGACCGTCTGGGCATCGATGTAATCGTCGGCGTCCACAAAAAAGACGGTCTCGCCCTCGGCGACATCGATACCGGCATTTCGAGCACAAGAGACGCCCGCGTTTTCTTGGTCAATCACCAGTACGCGATCGTCGGCCTGCGCGATCTGGCGCAACGCGTTCAACGAATCATCAGTCGAACCGTCGTTGACGCAGACAACCTGAATCGAGCGCTCGGACTGGGCCAACAGCGAATCGAGGCATCGCTGAATGGAGCGCGACGAATTGTAGACGGGAACGACAATGGTCGCTTTGGGGGTCAAAGTCTCTCCCATGTCGACCTACCCCCTCAGCGATTCGATGAGGAAGGCAGCAACTACGCCTGGGCCTCCAACCGAGGCGTAATACTTAGCACGCCCCAAGGCACCATCCGTCGCAAAACTCGGATGCTCGTCGACCCAGCCCTCAGGATCTTTGAGGATGGTAGCGAGATTTGCGCGCTTCCACGGCTTGAGGTCGTCAAGCGAAAACTCCCCCGCGTCCAAGGCCGCTTGGAACTCCTTGGCCATCTGAACCAGGAACTCCTTATAGAACTTAGGCGCCAGGCGCACGTAGTTCCACATGTACGAATCGTACTTAATGAGCTGATTGAACTTGAGCATACGCTCGACGTCATCACTTGCGTGGTCGCGGGCATAATCCTCTCGAATCCAACGCTCAATCTCGGCATACTCGGTATTGACGCAAAAGACCTTAGCCGAAGAATTGACCGAGGAATTCTCGTTGTCCTGGCGATACGACAACACGGCATCATGCAGGTAAACAGCCTTATCGGCGCACGCGATCACCTTAAAGGCGAATGACGTGTCCTGAAAGGATGCCCCCGGAGTCGGCAGGAACTTAATGCCGTTGCGCTCAAGAAAATCGCGACGGTACACGGCCGACCAAATCGACGGCTTTTGCTTAAAGAACTGAGTCGTATCGCTCGGGTGCACCGGCTTGCCGCAGTCCTTGGCCTTAAACATCTCGTGCAGCGAACGGCGCTCCTCGGGCTTAGACCAGTAGAAATCAAAGTTAGCCTTCGCAAAGTCGGCATTATTGCTATCGGCGGCCGAGACAAGCTTTTCGAGTGCGTCGGGCGCCATAAAGTCATCGGACTCCAAGATGCCAACGTACTTGCCACGCGCCATCTCCAGACCGTGGTTCATTGAGTCGCCGTAGCCGCTGTTGACCTTGTCGATCATCTTGACGCGCCCATCGCGCTCCATATACTCGCGGATAATCGCCGGCGAGTTGTCGGTCGACCCGTCGTTAATGCAGATGATCTCAATATCCTTGAGCGTCTGCGCCATGGCGGAATCGAGACACTCGCGCAGGTAGCGCTGAACATTGTAAATGGGAATAAGTAGCGACAGAACAGGGCTGCCAGAGGCGTTAGTAGACAAATGTGCTCCTTAGGAAATACCTGTCGTTTCATGGTATCAAAGGGTCAGCGCGCCAGCGGGCGTTTATATAATCTATGGAGCCTCTTGCGGGCAAAGCAGCCCCACATCATGCGGCGGGCCCATGGCAGGTTCCTGCGTTTTATTCAAAGCTTGCCGCCAAGGTGCGCCGAGCCTTTACAATAGGACAGTCCCAAGGACGTATTCGATAGCTTCCGTGCAGCGCTCGCCCGCCGCGCGTGAAAGGATATATTGCCCCATGCCTTCAACCCTTCCCGCCCCCATCGACAAGCTCGCCATCGTTGTCGTCACCTATAAGCGCCAGGAACTCCTGGCCAACCTGTTCGACTCTATGACCAAGCTCACTGCCGCGCCCTGGCGCATCGTGATTGTCGATAACGAAAATTCGCGCGAGACCGAGGCCATGTGCGCCGCATTTAACGAGCGCCTGGCCAACCTGTGGGGCATCGACACCGAGCAGCCCGACGCGCAGGGCGGCACCGACCGCGTCATCTACGCACCACAGCTCGAAAACGGCGGCGGTGCAGGTGGCTTCTCCGCCGGCACCAAATGCGCCTACGACCTGGGCGCCCAGTGGTTCTGGGTGATGGACGACGACGTGCTCGTCATCCCCGAAGGCATCGAACGCTTGGCCAAGTGGACCGACCGCTACGATGTTATCCAGGGTTCGCGCCTGGACTTTGATGGCGGCGCCTTCTTTTGGCAGTACCAGCTCATCCTTTCGCTCGGCATCCCTAACCCCATCGCCAAGTGGGACCTGGGACCCGAGGGCTACCGCGCCATGAACCAGCTATGCTTTGAGGGCGGCATGTTCTCGCGCCGCGTGGTCGACAAGATCGGCCTGCCCGATGCGCGATTCTTCATCTACGGCGACGATGCCTGCTACGGCTACGTAGCCAGCCAACACTTCTCCGCCGCCGTTGTGGCCGACGTGGTTCTCAAGCGCGCCCGCGCCGTCTCTAACTGGGATATCGCCGGCAAGCGCCAGCTCAACTCTACGAGCGACACCAACCGTTACTACATCATGCGCAACCGAGGCTTCCTCGCTCGCTATATGCAGATCTACGGTGACTACCACCCCATGCTGTTCCGCCTGGGCAATGCCGCGACCTTCTGCAAGGAATTCATTCGCCTGGCTGCGGTCGATAAGTGCTTTAAGACCGGCATTCCGGCGCTGCGGCGCGGCATGAAGGACGCCCGCAAGATCATCAAGGATCCCAACTGGAAGCCCATGCCGCCCATGAAGGACACCGAGTAACGGAAGCCGGAAACACCTCGGCGCTTAAAGCCGTTGGCACACCGTAGCCACATGCTGCCCATCAAAACCGAACCCCCAGCGCATGCGGCCAACGCCGGGGCGTGGTACACGAATTTCGTCGATGCCGTCGCGCTCTATGTCGAGTAGCGACTGCACGGCCAGCAATTCCAACCCCAGCGCATCCACATCGGGGTCATACATCATATTGATCGTTATAAGCGGGCGCTCGTCCAGCATGCCGATCGTGTCAGCTACGTCGAACACAGCGCCCGTAGGAAAAACCTGGATGTCCCAGCGACCCGCGCCACACTTTCGCCTCGAAGCAGGATTGGCATAGCCCGGCAAGCCAAAGCAGAGCCCCTGCAAGAGCAGATGATATGGCAGCGGCGTATCTGGGTCGGTCGCACCGATTCCCGCATCTCCCAAGATGCGGCTTAGCGCCCGCCTCACGGTATCCTCGTTCCCATGGCACAGCCCGTCGCGAAACGCATCGACGTCTCGAATGTCTTCTGCGGCACACTCAAACCACTCAATAATCACTAGACGCAAGGCCTGACGAAGCTCGTTATTGGGCAATCGCAAAGCACGGAGGCGATCGCCATGCTCTGGCTCCTCAGTCATATCCGTCGTGAGAAAACCGGACAGATACAGCGCTGTCCACATGCCATCGTCAGGCGAGACATCTGGCTCTGCAGTGCCCAAACAAAGCGGGACCTCAGCGCACCCATGGGCCTCGAGCAAATCAAACAAGACCGAAAGGCGGTCGAGATTCCACCCGGCAACTACCCTACTCAGGCAATCGGCATATCCATACAGATCGGCACGCACAGGAGCCGTGCAGCCTCGGCCCAGAAAACCGATCACACGCTCTGGACTCGAGCAATAGGCCCTGCCAAACCGATACCCCTCGAGCCATTCACGCGCATCATCCAGGTATTCCTCGCGCCCAGCATGATTCAATAGAGCCTCGACCTCGGCATCCGAAAAACCGAAACATCGGTCACACCACGCCGACAGCGGCGTCGTCAGACAATACGAGCAGCCGCGCGAAGAAAGCGCCACTTCGGCAGGACTGGGACGCTCCCCCATCAGACACGTCAGCAGCAACGAATCACGCGCAGTGGCAATGGCGTCGAACAGCACACGGTCAAGTAGTTCTGCCGGATCGGCGTCGGAAGCGTCCCTCGCGCTCGCACGGCGAGACCACGCCGCATCGTACCCATCAACGAGCAATACAACCTGCTCATCGCAGGCAATCTCCAGCAGCTCTATGAGCACACCGAGCACCGAGTCAACCTCGTCCGCGCTCGCCACGCCACGCGCGACACGTTCGATGTGACGCACCTTATCTCGAGCTAAATCCGGAGCCTCCAAGAGCGCCAACAAGCGAGCGCACTCGCCCGAAAGGGCATCGCGCACGACGCCGGCAACAGCGGGGCCACACCTCGCAGCGCCAGAAAAGTCCAGCGATATCACCGGATAGCAAGCATACTCATCCCGATAGCGCCCGCCGTTCGCATCCCAAATCTGAGCATCGGCAAACGAGATCCGACCGGCGCGACCGACCGCCGGACGCTCCAGAAAAGCCCTGAGCATCGACAAGTTCATGCTCTTGCCAAAACCCTCGGGTCGACAGCACACCACAACGGACGCGTCGCAGTCCAACACATCAGCAATAAACATGGTCTTGTCAACCAGCATGCAGCAACCAAGGGCCTCCGCATAGTCGTGCATGCCAATGGGCAAAACCGCATCGTCGGCACAGCCGATCAAGCGCACGCCAAAGCCAGCAGCACAATCAACATTTGCCTGTTCAGACACCAAAACGTTCCCCCTAAATCGCAGCACGATGCCAATTGTAATGACCGCATCGCATGTACCGATGACGCCGCGCAAACATATCGGGCAACGGTAGCAACAAGAGGTGTGAGGGGGCACAACTAATCGTTGCACAACAAAACGGGACCCGACGCATTCGCACCGGACCCCGTCCCAACTCTTTAGTTATCTAGCAACCAAGAGGCTACTCCTCCGAGCCGTCCTCCCCAGAAGCCTTCTTCTGCTGATCGAGCTTATGCTTACCACTTACGATAGACGTAGCGCCCAGTGTGGCCAAGCTCGCGCTGGCAAGGCTCGCCATAACGATAAGGTCGCCCGTCTTGGGCATATTACCGCCCGAAGTCTTAGTCGTTGTAGTGGTGGTTGTAGTGGTCACCGTCTTGGAGTCATTTTGCTCCTGGTTCTGTTTGTCGGTGTTGCCCTTACTGCTGTCCTCGCCCTGCTGCTTTCCGTCCTCGGTCTTGTCCTTGTTTTTGTCCTTCCCCTCAGATTCAGACTTCTTACCCTCGTCCTTCTTCTGAGTGGACTTGTCGTCCTTCTCCTCAGAGCTAGAACCCTTATCAGATTCGGTCTTCTCGGAAGCCTTGTCCTTGGGGTCGCCCTTTGCGGCCTCGGTCTTTTCCGTGGAAACCTGATCAGAGTTGTCCTTGTTCTGGGTCGAGCCGTTATTGACGCCAGCCATCAGCGAAGAGCCCAGCGTAGAACCAAGCTGCACGGAGAAAGAAGGCTTCTTGTCCGGGGAAGCAACGGGAGCGTCCGGCGCCTTATTCAAGTCGTCCTTGGAAGCATCGGAATCAGGGGTTGCGTCAGAGCCGGAGTCGTTGTTAGAGCCGGTGTCAACGGACGAATCGCTCGCGCCGGTGGATGAATTAGAGGTGCCAGCGCCGGTCGAACCAGAAACGTCGCTGTCCGTATTGCCGGCAGAGCTTGAAGACGAATCGCCCGCAGCAGAGCCGTTCGAAGTAGAGCCGTCGTTGGTAGCGCCACCAGCAGAGCCATTACCGTCAGCATCGGTCGAGGGCGCATCCATCCTGTCATCGTTGACATCGTCACTCGAGCCGTCATTCGAATCAGGTGTCGGCGAGGGCGCCGGCGTAGGCTCGGGCTGCACAGGCGTCGCAGCGGCAGCCTCGTCCTCAGCGATATAAACCAAGCAGTCCTTCAGCTCATTCTTATAACGATTCTTCCAGCCCTCATGATACTGGGGCTGGCTTGCATACTTGGTCGCCACGTTATTGACCACGCTGTTGGAAAGCGCCGTCACAAACTCGCGGTCGGACATATCGTTGGAAAGATTCGCCCAGCGGAAAAAGTCCCTGCAGCCACCAGTGCCGCACATGTTGGTAATGCTCCACACCATGCCCTTGACGCAATCGGCGCGGCCCGAAATATCAATACCAAGGCCGCTCTTGAGCCACGCCTCGGTCACCGCATAGTACGAGTTGTACGCATAGGCATCTTGAAGTGCTGAGAACTCAACAGGATCGGTGTTATACGCACCTTGGAAGGCATCCTGAGCGATATGGCCCAACTCGGTGAGCTGGCCGTTCTCGCACATGGCATTGCTCGTGTTGGAAATCTCGCTGCCGCGATCAATCGCATCCTTGAGCATGCTGTATTTTTCGGGGCTGTAGTTGTAGACCTGCTTCATAAACGGAATGAGCGACCAACGACGGTCGAACTGGTAATAGCCCAGCGCGTTGTAGCCGTCACCATACGAAAAGCCCTGGTTATAGTTGCCATGGCTCTCGTACTTGGTAAAGTACTTCATCTCGGGAGTCACGTTGACAAACGAAACGCCCTGGACCGACCTCAGCACGCCCGAGAAGGACTGCTGGGTGTAGAGACCTTTGTCGATATCGGTGGCATCCGAGGCAACGCCCGGCGTGGGCTCCTCGGCGGCGGCGGGTGCCGGCGCGGAAACGGCGCCAAACGAAAGCGCCAGCGTCAGGCCCGCGACAATCGCGGAATGCTTGGGCTGCATAAAATCCTCCCTGCATTGGTGTAGTTAAAGTTCAGTTTGCAAAGATAAAAATAAGTATTGCAGCTCGCCCGTTGTTACACAACAACCCCTCGGTAAACGGCAACAACCCTCCGCGAAATCTTAAGGAATTACGAAATCTTAAGAAATTAAACAAACTGGTCGTCGGGCGCCAACAGAAGCTCGCCGTAACGCTCCATCAACCCGTCCCTCAACTGGCAGAAAGCAGGGATATAGACGTTCAAGATGCGCTGAATCAAATCTTGAGCGAGCTTGTTGTCATAGATATGGACGTTCGTATTGCGATCTCTGAGCATATCTAGCCAGGCCACCTCATCAATAAAGTCGTAGAATCGGTAGGACTCCTTCAAGATGGCACGAGGAGACCCCGACGCGGCAAGCGTGGCGCCCTCATACTCGAGCAGACGCTTAAGGAGCTTCCAGCTCAGTTCAAATTGAAGATTGAACTTATTAATCAATCCACTCTGAACAAAATCATTGTTGAGATCCTGATTGGGCGCATCCTCAAGATTCACCAAGGCGCTGGCAAAGTTCTCATATTTTTTCATACAGAATCACACCATCCCTGGCAATTTCATCGAGCAATTGCTGCGATAAGGACTCGTCGAGATTGACGACATCTACATCCAAAAGAGTATCAAGACGCTCCTCGATCAAATATGAGAAACGGCCGAAATCCCGGCAACCTGCTACGGCGATGTCAATATCGCTCTTAGGCAAATTGTCACCTCGAGCGCGGGAACCAAACAGCACAACCTTCTCGGCGTCACATTCCCGAGCAAAAACTTCGATTTGCTTGTACACCTTGTCGAGAGATGCCATTTGCACCCCTACAGCTTAATATCGAAGTTGATTTCGGGGACGGCGGCCAAGTCAGCCAGCGTTACACCGTCGACATAGTTCTCGATGACCTCGTCCAGACCGCGCCAGAACTTGACGGTCGAGCACAAATCGCTGCGGGTACAGCTGTTGTCGATGCCGTCGCACGCCACCGGAGCCGTGCTGCCCTCGACGGCACGCAGGATGTCGCCGGCACGCACCTCGGCCGGGTCCTTGGCCATCATGTAGCCGCCGCCCTTGCCGCGCACGCTCTTAAGCAGGCCCGCCTTCATAAGCGGACGAACCAGCTGCTCCAGATACTTTTGCGAGATAAGCTCGCGGTCGGCAACCTCGCGCAAGGCAATCTTGCCCTCGGCGTCGCCCAGCGCCGCGATATAGATCATTAACCGGAGGGCATAGCGGCCCTTGGAAGAAATGAGCATACCTACCCTCCCATCGCATCTGGGACAACATAACCAGGTTTGTTTGTCCCAAATTTAAAGTAAGTGGGACAAACACAACAGGTTATTTTGTCCCAGAATTTGAAAAGTCGAGTGGATTAGTCGGGTTTTCCCTTGACTAACGCCGAACCCATAGTAACTTTATTCCGAGAAGATTCCTAGGGTTTAGTACACCTATGAGTACACCATATACAGAGAGGGACAGCATGAACGCAAATCCGCTGCTTTCCATCGAAGGTCTGACCGCCTCCGTGGACGAGAAGACCATCCTCCACAACGTCAACCTCAACGTCGCCGCCGGCGAGACCCACGTGTTGATGGGTCCCAACGGCGCCGGCAAGTCCACCCTCGGCCACCTGGTCATGGGCGACCCCGTTTACACGGTCAACGACGGCCGCATCGTCTTTGACGGCCAGGACATCACCGAGCTCACCACCGACAAGCGCTCGCGCGCCGGCCTGTTCCTGAGCTTCCAGGCCCCGGTCGAGATTCCGGGCGTGCCGCTGTCGAGCTTTTTGCGCGCCAGCATCGCCGGCCGCCCCGGCCTGGAGATGAAGGGCAAGGAGTTCCGCCGTCGCGTCAAGGAACTCGCGGCCGAGCTCAACATGGATACCGCCTACCTCAACCGTGAGCTGGGCGTGGGCTTCTCGGGCGGCGAGAAGAAGAAGGTCGAGATGCTCCAGCTTTTGCTGCTGCAGCCCAAGCTCGCCATCCTGGACGAGACTGACTCCGGCCTGGACGTCGACGCCCTTTCCACCGTCAGTCATGGCATGGACGCCTACCGCAAGAGCTGCGACGGCTCCATGCTCATCATCACGCACAACACGCGCATCCTGGAGCACCTGGATGTCGACCGCGTCCACGTTATGGTCAAGGGCCACATCGTGCGCGAGGACGACGCCTCGCTGATCCCCTGGATCGACAAGAACGGCTTTGAGACCTTCGAGCGCGAGGCCGCCGAGCAGCGCGCCCAGGCCGAGGCCGCCGCTGCCGAGCAGCAGGCGTAAAGGGGCGACGCAATGACCAAGAACCGCACCGAGGTCGCGGACATCGACCGCAGCCTCTACGACTTCACCTTTGGCGAGGAGGGATTTGAGCGCCTCGACGCCGGCATCACGCCCGACATCGTGCGCGAGATCAGCGCCAAGAAGGACGAGCCGCAGTGGATGCTCGACCTGCGCTTAAAGTCCCTCGAGATTTTCAACCGCTTCCCGGATCCGACGTGGGGCCCCTCCATCGAGGGCTTGGACATGGACAACATCGTCACCTATGTCAAGCCCAACACCGACCAAAAGCACGACTGGGAGTCGGTGCCCGACGACATCAAGAGCACCTTTGAGCGCCTGGGCATCCCCGAGGCCGAGCGCAGCTACCTGGCGGGCGTCGGCGCGCAGTACGACTCCGAGCTCGTCTACCACAACATGCAGGACACCGCGTCCAAGATGGGCATCGTCTACTCCGGCATTGAGGAGGCCCTGCACGATCCGCAGTGGGAGCCGCTCATCCACGAGAAGTTTATGACGCTCATCCCGGCCACCGACCACAAGTTTGCGGCCCTGCACGGCGCCGTATGGTCGGGCGGCTCGTTTGTCTACGTGCCCAAGGGCACCAAGCTCGATTTTCCGCTGCAGAGCTACTTCCGCCTCAACGCCAAGGGCGCCGGCCAGTTTGAGCACACGCTCATCATCGTTGAGGACGATGCCGACCTGCACTTTATCGAGGGCTGCTCCGCGCCCAAGTACAACGTAGCAAACCTCCACGCCGGCGCTGTTGAGCTCTTTGTGGGCAAGCGCGCGCACCTGCGCTACTCGACCATCGAGAACTGGTCCAAAAACATGTACAACCTCAACACCAAGCGTGCGCGCGTGGACGAGGATGGCGACATCGAATGGATCAGCGGCTCCTTCGGCAGCCACGTGGGCTACCTCTACCCCATGAGCGTGCTCAGCGGACGCCGCGCCCGCTCGAGCTTTACCGGCATTACCTTTGCCGGCGCCGGCCAGAACCTGGATACCGGCTGCAAGGTCGTGCTCAACGCGCCCGATACTTCGGCAACCGTCGAGACCAAGGGCATCTCCAAGAGCGGCGGCATCCAGACCTTCCGCAGCTCCATCGTGGCCACGCCCAAGGCCGAGGGTTCCAAGGCAACCGTGAGCTGCCAGTCGCTCATGCTCGACGACCAGAGCCGCTCCGACACCATCCCCGCCATGGACATCCGCGCCAAGAATGTCGACATCGGCCACGAGGCCACCATCGGCCGTATCGGCGACGATAAGGTGTTCTACCTGATGAGCCGCGGTATCTCGGAGGAAGAAGCCCGTACCATGATCGTCAACGGCTTTGCCAACCCGGTCTCTAAGGAGCTGCCGCTTGAGTATGCCGTCGAGATGAACAACCTGATCAAGCTCGAGATGGAAGGAGCGATCGGATAATGAAACAGACCACGAACACCGCTGCTACCACCCTTGAGCAGGTCAATGCGATGCCGGCTGCCACATGGGGCTGGCTGAAGATGAACCAGACCAAGCTCGAGCTCTCTGACGAGCTTGCCGCCGCTCCCGCCGAGACCGTTAAGGTTGAGGGCTTGGACGAGCAATTTGCTGGCGTGGCAGACGCGTTCGACGCCGCCATGGACGCCATGGCCGAGCGCTTCCCCGAGCGCCGCGCCTCCGCGCCCGGCGATGCCGCCGACCGCGCCCGCATCACGCCCGAGACCGAGCTCGACGTGCCCGCAACCTCCGTCTACCAGGCCGGCGCCATTAAGCTCGAGGAGGAGCTCTCCCCTGCTGAAGCCTTCGAGACCGGCATGGGCGAGGCTGCCTACACCTACCTGGCCGACCACGCCACCAAGCGCGTCGTCATCGATGTGCCCGCATACCAGCACGCCACTGTTAGTGTGCGCGTGAGCGGTGTCGACGCCGCCGCGGCCATCGCCGCTATCGATGTCGTCGCCCGTCCGCAGGCAACGCTCGACCTCGCTCTAGCCCTAGACTCCCCTGTCAACGGCCAGGGCGTCGTGGGCTCCGTGCTGCGGGTGTGCGCTCACGAGTACGCCACCGTCAACGTGACCTGCACGCAGACGCTCGACGACAGCTGGATCGCACTCGACGACACCGGTCTGCTCCTGGACGAGGGCGCGCGCGTCAACGTGCAGCACACCGTCCTGGGTGCCGGCGCCAGCGCCACCGGCCTTGCCGGCGACCTTCTGGGCGACACCGCCAAGGTAACGATCGATACCGATTACCTAGGTGCCCGCGAGCAGGTGCGCGATTTTAACTACGAGCTGCGCCACCGCGGCCGCAAGACCGAGTGCGAGATCGACGCCAACGGCGTGCTGACCGGCACGTCCAAGAAGGTCTACCGCGGCACCATCGACCTCGTGCACGGCTGCAAGGGTGCCGTCGGCACCGAGCGCGAAACGGTGCTGCTGGCCAACAAGGGCGTCGACAACAAGACCGTTCCCGTCATCCTCTGCGACGAGGACGACGTCGCCGGCAACCACGGCGCCACCATCGGCCACGTCCGCGACGAGCAGCTGTTCTATCTCGCCTGCCGCGGCCTTGACCAAAACGCCGCCGAGGACCTGTTCATCCGCGCCAAGCTGGAGGACGCCGCACTTTCCGCCACCGACGAGCGCACCCGCGCCGCCGTCGTCCGTCTGGGCAACAACCTGATCGATAACTTTGAGGAGGAGCTCGCATGATCGACACCGAGCACGTTAAATGCGATACCTGTACTGCCCCCGAGCCCATGGAGCTCGACGCCAGCGACGAGGCCTCGCGCGGCTGGCCTACCGTCGACATCGAGACGAATCCCTACAAGGCGCAGTTCCCGCTGTTCCAGCAGCACCTCGAGATCGCCTTCCTCGATAGCGCCGCCACCGCGCAGCGCCCCGCCTGCGTGCTCGACGCCGAGCGTGACTTCTACCAGCGCATGAACGCCAACCCCCTGCGCGGCCTGTACTCGCTGTCCGTCGAGGCCACCGAGGCCATCGCGAAGGTGCGCCAGCAGATCGCCGACGTCATCGGCGCGCCCCAGGCCAACGAGGTCGTCTTCACCCGCAACACGAGTGAGTCGCTCAACCTGGTCGCCAAGAGCTTTGCGCCCACGGTCCTCGAGCCGGGCGACGAGGTCGTCATCACCATCATGGAGCACCACTCCAACCTGATCCCGTGGCAGCAGGTCTGCCGCGAGACCGGCGCCAAGCTCGTCTACCTCTACCCCACCAAGACCGGCCAGCTCACGACCGAGGAAGTGCTTGCCAAGGTGGGCCCCAAGACCAAGATCTTGGCCGTGGGTCAGGTCTCTAACGTCCTGGGCGTCGAGAACCCGGTCAAGAATCTCGGCAAGCTCGTGCACAAGTATGGCGGCTATCTGGTCGTCGACGGCGCGCAGTCGCTGCCGCACATGCCGGTCAACGTGGCAGATCTGGGCGCCGATTTCTTTGCCTTTAGCGCGCACAAGGCCATGGGTCCCATGGGCATCGGCGTGCTGTGGGGCAAGATGGACCTGCTCAACGCCATGCCGCCCATGCTTACCGGCGGCGAGATGATCGACTCGGTCACCGAGCAGGACGCCGTCTGGGCGCCCGTCCCCGAGAAGTTCGAGGCCGGCACGCAGGACGCCGCCGGCATCTTCGCCACAGGCGCGGCGCTTGATTACCTGGTTAACACCGTGGGCTACGAAAACATCCAGGCCCGCGAGCAAGCACTCGTCCACTACCTGATGGGCGAGCTCATGCAGCTCGACTTTGTCCAGATCATCGGCTCTATCTATTGGGACAACCATCACGGCGTCGTGAGCTTTAACGTCCACGGCATCCACCCGCACGATGTCGCGAGCATCATGGACATGGACGGCGTCTGCATCCGCGCGGGTCACCACTGCGCGCAGCCGCTGCTCACCTGGCTGGGCGTCGAGAACCTCGCCTGCTGCCGCGCCAGCGTGGCCTTCTACAACGACAAGGCCGATATCGACAAGTTCATCGCCGGTCTGCATCACGTTTGGAGCACGTTCAATGGGTAATCTGTACACCTCCACCACGTTTATGGAGCACAACTCACACCCCGACTACAAGTACGAGATGGATGCCCCCACGCACGAGCACGACGGCATCAACCCCAGCTGCGGCGACGAGCTCACCTTGCAGCTACGTGTCGAGAACAACGTGATCGAGGAGGCCTCGTTTACCGGCCACGGCTGCGCCATCAGCCAGGCCAGCGCCGACATCATGGCCGACCTCATCACCGGCGAGACGGTCGAGGAGGCGCGTCGTCTGGCAGAGCTTTTTCTCGCCATGATCCGTGGCGAGCAGCTCTCCGAGGAAGACCTGGAAGACCTAGACGAGGCCGCCCAGCTCCAGGACATCTCGCACATGCCCGCCCGCGTCAAGTGCGCCGAGCTCGCCTGGCGCACCCTCGACGGCATGCTCACGGGACAAAATAATCAGTAATAGTTGTCTCAAATCTGAAGAATTCAGTTGGCCGAATCGCTTAACTTTCGCGATTCGGCCATTTTCTTTTCTGGCCTTATTTCGAGCCCTCGGCCTGCGCGTCCACCTGCGCATAAGCGCGCACAATGCGAGAAACGGTACTTTTGCCAATCCCCGTATATCGCTCAATCTGACGCACCGTAAAACCGGCATCGTGCAAGCCAAGAATAACGATGTTGCGCCGCGCCGACGGTGCGGCTTTAACCCCGTGGAGCGGAACCCCGAGCCCCTTCGCCAACTTTTCGGCAAAGGCGTGCCGCTCCCACTCCGTCTCTTCCAGATCGGGCATCGCCGGCTCGCGGCTGTCGGGCGTCGAAAGCGAATAGGCGATAAAGGCCTTGGCAGAACCAAAAAGCTCAAGCACGCAAGAAGGGTCGGAAAATCCCCTCGTCATATCGTTGTCATAGGCCCGTAGATACTCGGCAAAGCTGCTCCATGGATAGCGCTCGATCAGAGCAATACCCGCCTCCTGCGGATCGGCATGTACGGAGCGAATAGCCTCCATCACCTGCCAGTCGGTATCGAGCGAGCGGCGCTCAAAACGTTCGCGAAACAGGCAGCCCGCGCGCCCAGTGCGCTTATTGAACCGACGAGCATACGTCAACAGTAGCCGCTGCATGGCTGCGCTCATTTCGTCCTCGTAATCCAAAAGCACCAGATCCACGTAGTCATTCATGAGACACCACGCCACGACTGTCACGCCGGCATCGCGGCAGCAGTCGCGCATCAGCTCCAAAAACTCCCATCGGTCTTCATCGGTCTCAAAGATGATCTGTTTTCCGGTGCCACGGGCCGAAACATGGTAAAAACCGGTGACCGTTCTCCAAACGCGCTGCACGGCACCCCCTTTAGCAGGATCAACTTGCGCCTTCCAATACACCACGATTGAAGCGTGCTATCAAAACAAACACGCAAAATGGCATCTGCGCACGGCAAATGGCAGCAAACAACCGGCGAACGGCACCGCAGCACAGGTCAGACAATGCGACGTTTCCGCAAGATGACCAAAAACGACAAATATGTGACACGCGCTTCTGATGAATATATCTAATTTAAATCGCTTCAATTGAAAGTTCCGCGCTTCACGCTACGAAAACTGAGCCGTTCACCGAATATTCCGTGCATTTCGCGGTATTATAGGGGCTGCATGTCATGTCCCTTTCGAAGGGTCGCCCGGCAATCGCCAGCCACGACCCCCAGACGGGACGCCAACACGATAGAGAGGAGAGGCATGCAGTACTCACAGGAAGTGGAGAACATGTGCCCCGTTGCCAAGGGTGCATACCACGGCCCCGCACCCATCCCCGAGGAGGGCAAGTGGGTCCAGGCTAAGGAGATTTCCGACATCTCCGGTCTTACGCACGGTGTGGGTTGGTGCGCACCTCAGCAGGGCGCTTGCAAGCTCACGCTGAACGTCAAGGACGGCATCATCGAGGAGGCCCTCGTTGAGACCATCGGCTGCTCGGGCATGACCCACTCTGCCGCCATGGCTTCCGAGATCCTTCCCGGTAAGACCATCCTCGAGGCCCTCAACACTGACCTCGTCTGCGACGCCATCAACGTTGCTATGCGCGAGATCTTCCTGCAGATCGTTTACGGCCGCAGCCAGACCGCGTTCTCCGAGGGCGGCCTGCCCGTGGGCGCCTCCCTCGACGACCTCGGCAAGGGCCTTCGCTCTCAGGTCGGCACCATGTTCGGCACCAAGGCCAAGGGCGCTCGTTACCTCGAGCTCGCTCAGGGCTACGTCACCCGCATGGCTCTCAACGACAAGAACGAGATCATCGCATTCGAGTTCCTGAACCTCGGCAAGTTCACCGACGCCGTCAAGGCCGGCAAGACCCCCGAGGAGGCCATCGCTGGCGCTATGGGCCACTATGGTCAGTGGGAGAACGCTGCCAAGTACATCGACCCGCGCACCGACGAGGAGACTCACTCCGTCGCCAGCGTGTTCCCGGTTCACGAGTAGAAAGGGAGGGAAATAACTATGACTGTTACGTTCGAAGGTTACGAGCGCCGCGCTGACAAGATCAACAAGTGCCTCGCCGACAACGGCATCGCCTCCCTCGAGGAAGCTCTGCAGATCTGCACCGACAAGGGCTTCAACCCGCGTGAGATCGTCAACAATACCCAGTCCATCGCCTTCCAGAACGCTGAGTGGGCCTACACCCTCGGCTGCGCTCTCGCTGTCAAGCGTGGCGCCAAGTCCGCTTCTGAGGCTGCTGCCATCATCGGCGAGGGCATCCAGGCCTTCACCGTTCCCGGCTCTGTCGCCGAGGACCGCAAGGTCGGTCTGGGCCACGGTAACCTGGGCGCTATGCTGCTCTCCGACGACACCGAGTGCTTCGCCTTCCTGGCCGGCCACGAGTCCTTCGCTGCCGCTGAGGGCGCTATCGGCCTGGCTCTGAACGCCAACAAGGCTCGCAAGAAGCCGCTGCGCGTTATCCTCAACGGTCTGGGTAAGGACGCCGCTCAGATCATTGCCCGCATCAACGGCTTCACCTACGTGAAGACCCAGTTCGACTACTACACGGGCGAGCTCAAGGTCGTCGAGACCATCCCCTACTCCGATGGTCCCCGCGCTGCCGTTAACTGCTACGGCTCCGACGACGTCCGCGAGGGCGTTGCCATCATGTGGCACGAGAACGTCGACATCTCGATCACCGGTAACTCCACCAACCCCACGCGCTTCCAGCACCCCGTCGCTGGCACCTACAAGAAGGAGCGCATCGAGGCTGGCAAGAAGTACTTCTCCGTCGCTTCTGGTGGCGGCACTGGCCGTACCCTGCACCCGGACAACATGGGCGCCGGCCCTGCCTCTTACGGCATGACCGACACCATGGGCCGTATGCACTCCGACGCCCAGTTCGCCGGTTCCTCCTCCGTGCCTGCGCACGTCGACATGATGGGTCTCATCGGCATGGGCAACAACCCCATGGTCGGTGCCACCGTCGCCTGCGCTGTCGCCGTCGAGGAGGCCCTCAAGGCCTAATCGCGCCCGCGCGATGCTCATGTAGTTGAGCTTTAGAGCCGCTAACCACCCGGGTAGCGGCTCTTTTTTGTTGCCATAAAACGTTCGAGATCCGATATATCAGTTCTAATGGAACGTAAGGCATGATGAGAAGGAGCCGCCAAGCGCCCCTAACGTCCACGAGCCATATTTGCCCTTTGCCGATTTATCCAATCTTTGCGATACCTTTGCCAATCTCCCGTGCGACAATGCGCGGACGAGAAAGGAATCCGATGGAATCGACTGATGTACTGGTAATTGGATCGGGTATTGCAGGCCTTTGCGCCGCCATAGAGGCAGCGCGTACGGGCGCAACCGTCACTATGGCAAGCGCCGGCAAGACCATGAGTGGATCGAGCTTCTTCCCGGGCACCTGGGGGCTCGGCCTTATTGGGCCCGTCGACGAAGACGACGAGCAGGACCTTATCGACACCATCCAAACCGTCGGCGGCGGCGTTGCCGAACCCGAACTCGTCCAGACGTTCGTCCACGGCATTCCCCAAGCGATTGACTGGCTCGAACAGGATCTGGGCGTAGAACTCCAGCGCCCGCAAAGCGCCGAGAGCGCCCAGCAAAAGCAGTTTATCCCCTGCTTTGACCATAAGACGCGCATGTGGCGCGGCCTCACCCGCAAACCCCTTGAGGACGCGTGTACGGCCCAGATCGAGTCTCTCGGCATACGCCTGCTCCCCCGCCACGAGCTTATCGACCTTGTTGAGGATGCGAACGGAAAGATTGCCGGCGCCTTGCTCTACGACCGCGCAAACGAGCATCTCGTGCCTATGACAGCCAAGACCACTATCATCGCTGCGGGCGGCACGGGCGGCCTGTTCGAGCGCAGCCTCACTTCGGCCGATGTACTCAGCTCCTCGCAGGCCATCGCACAATCGCACGGCGCATCCCTTACCAATATAGAGTTCATGCAGATGATGCCCGGCTTCATTGAACCTAAGCGCAACCTGGTCTTTAACGAAAAGACCTGGCGCTACGTCAAGCTCGATCAGCCGGCAGATATTGCCGATGACAAGCTGGACGACCTGCTTGAGCAACGCTCAGGATATGGCCCCTTCACATCACGCCTGGCTTCCCGCGCTATCGATCTTGCCATCGATCAAGCAGGCGCCGAAGGCCTGGCGCTCCGCTACGACTTCCCTCACGAGGATGTTCCCGAATTTGTGCAGACCTTTGCCGCCTGGCTGCAAGACGAGCACGGCATCGCGCCGAGCGACGAGATGCGCGTGGCGATGTATGCCCACGCCGCCAACGGCGGCATCAGGATCGACAATACCGCGTACACGGGCGTTGAGGGCCTCTACGCCTGCGGCGAGGCAACAGGCGGCATGCACGGCGCCGACCGCATCGGAGGCCTGTCGAGCGCCAATGGCATCGTATTCGGGCGCATCGCGGGTGCATCAGCGGCTCGAGCAGCACAGAAAGAGCCTGCGGCTGCCCTGAAGGCGGATATCGCCCTCCCCCAGTACGGCATTGCCATAACAGATGCCGAACGCCTGACCCGCAGCCTTAAACACACAATGAGCACCTACTGCATGATCAACAGGACCGATGCGGGTCTATCCAAGGCACTGCAAGAGCTTGAAAGCCTGCAAGACGAAGCCACGACTCTAAATAAGCCGCGTGCCAACGACAGCGAAATCGCCGCCCTCGCCCGCCTACAGTCGCAGATTCAACTGGCAACGGAGATGGTCAAAGCCATGCGCAAGCGGACTGAAAGTCTCGGGTCGCACTATCGAGCGGATTAAACCGGACACCTATCTAAAGCAGAACACAACCAATCGATATCCATGGGCCCCGTGAGCTCGAAGTGGCACGGGGCCCATTCGTGTCCGCGCGGCAGCGTATCCTTATTCTGAATACAGAGCGGGCAAAGCCCGCATAGACAATAGACCAGCGAGGAGGAGATATGGACAGTAGAGATATCGAGAAGTGGCGTGTCGAACTTGATAGCTACGCCAATGTGGAAGACGGCGTTGAGTATTGGCTCGCACGCGATTTAATGGAACCCATGGGGTACACTCGATGGGAGAACTTCGCCGAAGTTGTTAAGAGGGCAAAAGTCTCGTGCGAAACAAACAAAACTCCAGTTGATTCCCATTTTCGTGACACCACGAAAATGGTAACTGCCGGTGTCGCCGCTCGCGCGGTTAAAGACTACAAACTTACGCGCTACGCATGCTATTTAATCGCCCAAAACGGAGATCCAAACAAGCCGGAGATCGCGCTCGCGCAGGCATACTTTGCCGTCCAGACGCGCCGCCAAGAGCTCATAGAGCAGCGCTTCGCAGAGATTCAGCGCTTGCAGGCGCGCCACTCGCTATCCGATTCAGAGAAACAGCTCTCGGGTATTGCGTTCAAACGCGGCGTTGACTCCAAAGGATTCGCGATCATCAAGTCGAAGGGCGATGAAGCGTTATTCGGCGGCAGAAGCACGGCGGAAATGAAGCAGCAGCTCGGCGTACCCAAGAGCGCGGCATTGGCGGACAGGTTAGCCGATGTCCTCATCAAAGCAAAGGACCTTACGAACTCGATGACGGCCTTCAACGCCGAGGAACACGACCTGTACGGTCTGGACCAGATCAAGCAAGAGCACGTCGAGAACAACACAAGCGTGCGTGGCAGCCTCATCGACCGCGGAATTGTCCCCGAGAACCTACCGCCTGCCGAGGATACAAAAAAGCTCGAGCGTCGTGTGAAGGCAGACGAGAAGAAACTCAAGGAGGGTACTGACGGTTTTACCGATCCCCAGGGTAGGCTCGATCTGTGAAAGCGGCTGTGCCCTGTCGGGTTCGACCCCATGCGAGGTCAACAAAAAAGCGACCAGCCTAAGCCAGTCGCTTTAACATGCTTTGGGTGGGCCGTCAGGGGGTCGAACCCTGGACCTTGGGATTAAGAGTCCCCTGCTCTACCAACTGAGCTAACGACCCGATATCAACACGAAGCAAGAACTGGGGTGGGTAAAGGGACTCGAACCCTCGACCTACGGGACCACAACCCGTCGCTCTAGCCAACTGAGCTACACCCACCGTGTCCTGTGCGCTTCGCGCTCGACTATTATTGCAAGGAACGCCACGCGATGCAAGCCCCAATTTTCAAGAATTTTGAAAAGAGTTTTTCGAGACCATTTCGAGCAAATCCCACCGGTTTCATGGGAGTAAACTTGCCCCACTGCAAATCCTCGAAAGGACCGGCATGAAAGAACTCTCCAACCGCACGGCAACATTTACCGATTCGGTCATCCGCCGCATGACACGCATCTCCAATAAGTACGGCGCCGTCAACCTCTCACAGGGCTTCCCCGACTTCGATCCCCCGGCGCAGCTGCTCAATAGCCTGAGCACCATCGCGACCGACCCCAAGCCGCTCTATCACCAGTACTCCATCACTTGGGGCTCCCAGGCCATGCGCGAGGCGCTCGCCGCCAAACAGGAGCACTTTATGGGCATGCCGATCAACCCCAACGAGAACATCGTGGTCACCTGTGGCTCCACCGAGGCCATGATGGCCGCCATGATGACGGTCACGAACCCCGGCGACAAGGTCGTCATCTTCTCTCCGTTCTACGAGAACTACGGCGCCGACACGATCCTTTCGGGTGCCGAGCCCATCTACGTGCCGCTCAACCCGCCCACATTCGACTTTGACCGCGAGACGCTCGAGGCGGCCTTCCGCGACAACGACCCCAAGGCCATTGTCCTGTGCAACCCTTCCAACCCTTGCGGCAAGGTCTTTACGCGCGAGGAGCTCACCTTTATCGCCGACCTCTGCAAAAAATACGACGCCTACTGCATCACCGACGAGGTGTACGAGCACATCGTCTATGCGCCCCACGAGCACGTCTATATGGCCACCCTGCCCGGCATGTTCGAACGCACTATCAGCTGCAGTTCGCTGTCCAAGACGTACTCCATCACCGGCTGGCGTCTGGGCTACACCATCGCCCCGGCCCAGATCACCGAGCGTATCAAGAAGGTCCACGACTTTCTCACCGTGGGTGCCGCCGCTCCCCTGCAGGAAGCCGTTGTCACCGCCCTCAACTTCGACGACAGCTATTACGATGAGGTCCTCGACCTCTACACCGCCAAACGCGATTTGTTCTGCCAGGGACTCGACAGCATCGGTCTTGAGCATAACGTGCCGCAGGGCGCCTACTACGTCATGATGGACATCTCTGAGTTTGGCTATGACAGCGACCTCGAATTCTGCGAGGACCTCGCGTCTAAGGTGGGCGTGGGCGCCGTGCCCGGCTCGAGCTTCTTCCGCGAGCCCGTCAACCATCTGATTCGTTTCCACTTTGCCAAGCGAGACGAGACGCTTAACGCGGCACTGGAGAACCTCAAGTCGCTACGTGATAAAATCAAGCCGCGCGGGTAAGGACGGCCCGGCAACTAAAGAAACCAAAGAAGCCTCGCACCGCCCGCCGCGCTGCGAGGCTTCTTTTATAGCGCTTCCTTAATTTGGTTAGAGCCCTATACTTTAGTCACGGAGCAACTCGTCCCAGAGAGAGGAATACTATGGCAGAACAGCAGCTTATCGGAGCGCTTGAGGCCGGCGGCACCAAGATGGTCTGCGCCACGGGCTATGCAGACGGTACGGTCCTGGAGCGTGAGCAAATCGCGACCACGACCCAGCAGGAGACCGTTGAGGCCGTCAATGCATGGTTTGCCGACAAGGGCATCGCCGCGCTGGGAATCGGCGCCTTTGGCCCCACCGCAGTCAACCCCGCCTCGCCCCAATACGGCAAGATCCTGGAGACGCCCAAAACGGCATGGCGCTACTTTGACCTGCTGGGCACCATCCAAAACGAGCTCAACATTCCCTGCGGCTACGATACCGACGTCAACGTCGCTTGCCTGGGCGAGGTCACCTTTGGTTGCGCCCAGGGCCTCACGGACGTGGTCTACCTGACCATCGGCACCGGCGTGGGCGCTGGCGTGCTCTCGGGCGGCCAGCTCGTGCACGGCATGATGCATCCCGAGGCCGGCCACATCCTGGTCACGCGCGACCCGCGCGACACCATCGGCGAGCACAGTGCCTGCCCCTTCCACGACAACTGCCTCGAGGGCCTCATCGCCGGCCCCGGCGTTAAAAAGCGCTGGGAGGGCAAGAGCGCCGGAGACATGGCCGATGACCCGGAGGCCATGGACCTGCTCGCAGGCTATCTGGCACAGGCGCTCATGACCTACACGCTGTGCTACGCGCCGCAAAAGATCATCATCGGCGGCGGCGTGGCCGACCACACCCCCATCGTGCCGCTCGCGCGCAAAAAGTGCGCCGAGATGCTCAACGGCTATATCGTCACGCCCGAGGTCAACGACATCGATACCTACATTGTCAATAACAGCCTCGAGGGCAAGCAGGGCATCATGGGCTGCCTGGCCCTGGGCGCACAGGCGCTTCAGTAGCAGACGCACCCACAGGGCGTGGCGCGCCCGGCAAATCCAACCTACGGAACGACGCCACCACGCCCTATATAAGCCCTCTAATAAAAAAGGCCGCCTAGCACCAAGCATACGTCCTAGGCGGCCTTTTTGGTGCATATCAGAGACCGTAAGAGATATCGGAGCACGACGCCTGTCGTCGCCCCACAGCAGTCGATCATCACATCGGTAATCATGCCGGCGCGACCGGGCACAAAAAGCTGGATCGTCTCGTCGATAGAGGGGATAAGCAGCAAGAACACCGCCGTGGGCAGCAACACATCAAACGTGCGCCGGCCTTCGAGGTCAAAGGCGTGCGTCGCCAAGATGCCAAGCACCATGTACTCGGTAAAATGAGCGCACTTGCGCACGACGAAGTTGGTCACCCACTCGCATGGAAGCCCCAGGGCCTGCAAAAAGCCGCGAATGGATTCCATGATCGACAGGCTCAACGAACCAGACCCCGTACCGGGAACCAGCGAATTGCCCCAAATGACGAGCACCATGGCGCAGGCGGCAAGCGCCCATTTTCGATCGAGCTTAACCATGCGGCAATTATGCCTCCGCGCGCAGCGGCGTAAAGCTGGCGGTACCGCCCTCGATAACGCTCAGATAGGCACGGCCCGTGCGCTTGACGGCCGCAGACTGCAGACGGTTGATCTCTTCCTCGAGAATCTGATTGACGCGCTCATGGCGGCGGTTTTCCATAACGCCGGCAGCGATAGCCTCGGCGTGCTCGATACCCTCGCGCGAAATACGCGCGGTATCCTCGGGAAGCACAGAGCTGTGGCGGCCGACATAGACGGGAGCAACCGAGACGGGTGAGGCCGCAGGCGTGGGCACCGCCACGGGGGCGGGCTCGGCAGCCTCGGCCATGATCGCCATAGCGGCGGCCCACATGTCCTCGTGGCCCGAATAATCGGCCATGGGGATATCTTCCTCAATAGAGGCATCGGGGAGACTGCCGGTATCCACGCGATCCTGGACATCGATAGAAGCAGTGATGGCGGCGGGCTCGTCCAGATCGGCAAGATCCACACCCTTGGCATCGGAAATGATGGGCATGCTGGCGAGCTTAGCGTTGTACGGCGCCGCCTCCGCGGCCTGCATTTGGGCCGAAGCGCCCCAAAGCGAGCTTTCGGCAGCACGGCGAGCGGCGACGGTCTCCTCGTCGACAGCCAGGGGCTCATCGGCAAAGGGATCGGAGACAGGAGCCGGCTGAGCTGCGCTCTGCTGGCCGGTCGAAGCGGCAGCCGCGGCAGAGGCGTACGCAGACGACGACGCGCCGTTATGGGCGGCATTGTTGGCGGCGTTGGCCACAAGCGCCACGAAGGCTGCGGTGCTACCCGCAGGGGCGGCTTGAGAGCCCGAGACGGCGCGTGCGGCAGCGGCAATGTCATCGCGATTGTAAGAACCGGTCTTTCCACCGTTGGTGAGCTCGTCGATTGCGACCTGGTAGACATCGCGCGAACGCGCGGGATCGCAGCTGACCGGGGAATCGTCATCGAGCATGCTGTCGATCATAGACCAGGCGTCGGCCTCATCCATGGCGTTAGCCGCGCGCGCGATAGTGGGAACGCCATCGTCGGCGTGGCGGCGCTGAAACGCACCGGTCAGGCCGGAGAGAAATGCGGAAGAAGGCTGTGCGGCATTGTCTTGATCGGCCGGTGCCGCAGGCTGAGGCATCGCCCCCTGCTGCTGCGCGGGAATCGAGGCAGTCTTGAACTCGTTATGGGTCTGGCCAAACTGAGCGGCGCCGCCCACGGCATCGGGCTCAAACAGGCGACCATCGTGCTCGGCGCGATACTCGGAGATGCCCAGCGAGGCTGCGTAGATGCCCACGCCCGCCACCGCACCAACGGCAAAGGGAACCGCGCCCGCGACAACCGTCTCATTAACCGACGAGAACGGCAGCGTCGCGGCATACATCACCACGGGGGCGGCAAGGCCGATCCCGCAGGAAAGTCCGGCAAGGACTGCTCGTTGTGTTGCATCAGAAGAAGCCATGAGCTCTCCCCATCTTCCAGCACCCAAATCGAATCATTTAGCTGGCTGCGCGAGAGAAGATGAAGCGGGACATGCGTCCCAAAGCAACGGTATATGGTTCGTTTCATCTGCGTTTTCCGTCGCGAAGCTTAAAAGTTATTATGCGAAACCGACCCTCCGATTGCAAGCGATGAGGCCCGATTGTGACTCGAAAACTGCTGCTTATCGGTCATAAGGTCAAAAAATGTTGCCGAGTGGCGCCGTAAAGAAAGGGCCGAGGCATAAACCCCGGCCCGATTGCCCGTTCTTATAGCGATATTGCGTGCGACTTATGGTCTAAAACGTCTGCTCGTAGTCACTGTGCTTTTTGGCCGAACGCACCAGAAACTCCTGGTTGGTGTTGGTGCCCTTAAGACCCTTGATAAACGACGCCGCCGCGCGCTCGGTGTTGTTCATGCCGGCGAGGATACGACGCAGGCCAAACACAAACGGGCGCATCTGCTCGTCGACCAGCAGGTCCTCGTTGCGCGTACCGGAGGCAACGGGGTCGATGGCCGGGAAGATGCGGCGGTCGGCAAGATCGCGGTCGAGCTTGAGCTCCATGTTGCCGGTACCCTTGAACTCCTCAAAGATGACCTCGTCCATCTTGGAGCCGGTGTCGATGAGGGCGGAAGCAAGAATGGTGAGCGAGCCTCCGTTTTCGATATTGCGGGCTGCACCCAGGAAACGCTTGGGCGGGTAGAGGGCTGCCGAATCGACACCACCCGAAAGGATGCGGCCCGAGGCAGGTGCCGCCAGGTTGTAGGCGCGGGCGAGACGCGTGATGGAGTCGAGCACCACCACGACATCGCCACCCAGTTCCACAATGCGCTTGGCGCGCTCGATGACGAGCTCGGCCACGCGGGTGTGGTTGTCGGCAGGCATATCGAAGGTCGAGGCCACGACCTCGCCCTTAATGGAGCGCTGCATATCGGTGACTTCTTCGGGGCGCTCGTCGACGAGCAGGCAGATGAGGTGCACCTCGGGGTTGTTGATCGAGATGGATTGGCAGATCTTCTTAAGGATCGTTGTCTTGCCGGCCTTGGGCGGTGACACGATCAGGCCACGCTGGCCCTTGCCGATCGGCGACACGATATCGATGGCGCGACCGGTAATGGAATCCTTGCCGTGCTCCATACGCAGCGGCTCATTGGGATAGACCGGGGTAAGGTCGCCGAACTTGGGGCGATTGCGAATCTGCTCGGGATCCATGCCGTTAACGGTCGTGATCTTGGCGAGTCCGGCGCGCTTGTCGCCGCCACGCGAGGGGCGCAGCGAGCCCTCGATGACATCGCCCGTGCGCAGGCGCGCGGAGCGGATGAGGTAAGCGGGAACGAAGGCGTCCTCGTTGGACTTCATGTAACCGTGGGCGTGGATGATACCGGAGCTGTCCGGGCGAATCTGCAGGATGCCCTTAATATCGCGGAAACCCTCGGCCTTCGCGGCGGTCGTGTAGATCTCCTCGACGAGCTCGGCCTTCTTCTTGCCGGTCGTCTCGATCTCGAACTCTTTTGCCTTCTCGCGCAGCTCGGCGACCTTCATGGCCGCAAGCTCCTCGCGCGAAAGCGTGGGCTCGGTGGGGGCGGCGTTGCGCTCCTTGTTGCGCTGTTTGCGGTCGCGCTGACGGCTGCGGCGGTCGTTGTTGCGATCGTCCTTGCGGTCGTTGCGCTCGTCGTTGCGCTTGTGCTGACGGCGGTTGGGGCGGGCGCCCTCTTCGTTCTCGACGCCCCCGTCAGCCGCGGCTGCCGGCGCATCGGTGCCGGATGGGGCCTCGCCCTCTGCCTTGGCGTCGGCGTTGGCATGGGTGCCGGAATCGGCGTCGCCCTGCTGCTCGGCAACCTTGGCCTTTGAAGACTTCTTGCGCGTACGCTTGGGCTTATCAGTTGCCGGTTGGTCGGAGTTCTCAGTCTCGGAAGCGGCATCGGCGGTTGCCTCGGAGGACTTGTCGTCGACGGGCTTGGCGTCGACCTTGGCCTTCGCCTTCGTCGAGCGCTTTGCCGCGGTGCGACGGCTACGGCCGGGGCGGACATCGGTGGGCTCGGCATCGGCAGATGCAGGAGCCTCGGTGGACGGAGCGTCCTGGACCGGGGCGTCGGCCGTGGCCGCGGGCTCGGCCGACGCCGCCGCGCTCCGAGCAGCAGCAGCTGCGGCAGCGGCTTTCTCGGCCTCAACAAACGCCTTGGGCTTGCGGCCGCGACGATGCGGGCGCAGAGCCGGATCAACGGCGGGAATCTCGCTGCCCTCAGCGGACGCAACGGGCTCAGTGGAGGGAGCGTCCTCCCCTGCCGCAGAACGAGTCGGAACTTCAACGACCTCAGGAGTCGGCTGCTCGGCGGGCTGCTGCGTCTTGGATGCCGTACGGCGACGCGTGCGCGACGCCGGCTTCTCGGCCGACTGCTCGGCAGCAGGAGCCTCGTTAGCCGCCGTGGCCTCGGGTACGCCCGGTGCAGTAAGCTCGGTCAATGCCGCGGCCTCGCGCTCGGCAGCGCGACGGCGGGCACGCACAACCTGGGCCTCGCTGACCTGTGCCAGTGCACGGGCCTGCGCGACCTCATCGGAAATGGGGGCCGACGCATCGGCGGCAGCGGGCCGCTTCGCGCGCGTGGCACGCGTCGTGCGACGCTTGGGCTTTGCGGTCTCCTCGCCGTCAACGGCAGGTTTGGCCACACGACGCGTGCGCTTGGGCTTAGCGGGTGCAGCCTCCTCGCTAGCAGCGGACGTGGTGGGCGTGGCGACCTTAGGCGCCTCGGGAGCCGGGGCCTGCGCCGGCGCGGGCACCACGGCCTGGTCCGACGTAACCGGTGCAGCGGGAGCCGTTTGCGTCGTCGTTATTTCGTTTTCTTGTTGTTGATCAGACACAGTGTTTGCTCAACTTTCTTTTCAAGCCCTGCGATCACATGCTCCCTGCATATACCTTCAGGGCGGCTAAACAGTCTAGCTCCGTCCAAATAACGACAAGCATCATTGATCTGTATCGAGATGATAGCGTCAAATACGCAGCGTTAGTGTAACACAACCGCTGCCACCTGCAACTTAGTCATCGGGGACGTTCTTAAACGACCAGTCAAAAGGAACACTCTTCCCCTAAGGCGCCTTGAAACGGAGCGACTAGGGAGCAAATCCGTGGCGTCGGGATTCGCCGTGCCACGAAACGCGCCTATCTACTACGCTTGCCTCCGGACCCCTGACCATACCCTTATATTTTCAAAAACAGCGAGTCCGCTACCTGCGGTTTTAATATCGAACTTTTCGGCATGATTCGGAGTATGCGACCAAACGTAGGAGATGGGTACGATTCGTGGCGGACGGGTCCGCACCACCCCTCCACGAGACAAAAATGATCCGTTTTCCTCCGTCCCCAAGGGATCAGTGGGTTAGCCCTCCTTGCGGACCTTTTGCAGATAGCGGTAGACGCTGGGCTCAGAGATCCCAAGCGCGGTGGCAGCGCAAGCAACGGCACCCTTGAGCATAAACACGCCGTTGCCGTTGAGATAGCGGATAACATCCATGCGGTCGGCCTGGCCGAGCGAGGTGACATCCTGCCCGCGGCTTTCGAGCAGCTCGGAAATACTGCGGTCGATGAGCTCCTGTGTAGACTCCGAAAGGCTCTCGACTTCGATGGGGGAGGGTTCCGTGCGGACCGGCGCGGCGTCGAAGCAGGCCATAAGCTGCTGGGCCATGGCATTGATGTTGCGCACGGCCGAAAGATCGGTGTTGACGCACAGCATGCCGACGATCTCGCCGTTCTCGCGGATAAAGTACGTTGCTGATTCCAACGTCTTGCCGCCGGCGCCGCGGCCTTCGTAGCCCGTAATAAACGGCAGGTCGCGATACTTGGGGTCGTGCATAATCTTGAGTGCCAGATCGGTGGTGGGACCGCCGACCTTGCGGCCACTCACGATGCCGTTGCGAATATCGACGATGGTGTGGTCGGGATCCGAGAAATCGTGCAGCACAATTTCGCTGTTTTTGCCGAGTATCTGCTCCAGAAAATCGACCATCGGCAAAAAGCGACGTACGGTCTCGTTCACGGGCAACTCCTTTGGGTGAAATCGGAAATGTTCATAACAATTTTTTCTCATGGTAACACGGTGTCTATTGACTCGCATATTCGCAGGTACATTGCGTAATACAGATGAGCGGAAGGATTTTGGCGGTAAACGGTCGACCAAAAGAAAAGTAAGATGTTATTTTGACCAGACACTTTCCTGAACTGCGGAAATGTATTATCTCAGCTGAAGAATAGTCTGATAACAAAAAATTATTATTAAATATGAGGAAAAACTTCAATACGATATGCAACGAAGGCACAACCTCAGCCCCGCACTGCGTCACAATAGGACGCTAGATGCGAAAACAACTACTTCTAGGATTGGTGGTCAAATGGCCCAGGAGACGGTTACGAACGGCACCGAAGCCCTGTTCACTCGCGAAGGCATGCCGCCCGTTAAGGAAATGATCCCGTGTGCCCTTCAGCATGTACTGGCATCGTTTGCCGGCATCATTACCCCGGCGGTCATCATGGCCGGCGTCTACGGCTTTAATAGTCAGCAGAGCACTGACATCATTCAGGTTGCGCTCATTCTTTCGGCACTCGACACGGCCCTTCAGGCCTTCGCTCCCTTCCGTCGCATCGGCGGCGGCCTGCCCATCGTCATGGGCGTCTCGTTCGCGTTCCTGCCGGCCCTGCAGGCCATGGGTGCCTCGGGCTTTAGCTTTGGTGCGCTGCTGGGCGGCGAGATTGTCGGCGGTGCCGTCGCGGCCCTCTTTGGTCTGGCCTACAGCAAGATCAAGTGGCTGTTCCCGCCCGTCGTGACCGGTACGGTCATCTTCTCCATCGGCGTTTCGCTGTATCCCACGGCCGTCAAGTATATGGCCGGCGGTATGGGCACGCCGCTGTGGGGCACCCCGCAGGCCTGGTGCGTCGCTCTTATCACCTTCGCCGTGGTCTTTGCGCTCGCCAACTTTGGCAAGGGCACGCTCAAGCTGGGCTCCGTGTTCTTTGGCATGATCGTTGGCATGATCGTTTCGATTCCCTTTGGCATGATCGATTTCTCGAGCGTCGCCACCGCTCAGGTCTTCGCCCTTCCCAAGCTCATGCCCTATGCACTCGAGTTTGATCCCGAGGTCTGCATTACCCTCGCCGTCGTGTTCCCCATGGTTGCCATTCAGGTTATCGGTGACGTCTCCGCCGCCTGCCTGGGCTCCATCGACCGTATGCCCACCGAGCGCGAGCTCTCCGGCGCCATCGTGTCCCAGGGCCTCACCTCTATGGTAGGCGGCCTGCTGGGCGGTCTTCCCACCAGCGCCCTTGGCCAGAACGTGGGCATCATCTGCTCCAACAAGGTCGTCAACAAGTGGGTCTTTGTGATCATCGCGGCCGTCTTTGCTATCGCCGGTCTGTTCCCGCAGCTCTCTGCCGTCCTTTCCGCTATCCCGCAGCCCGTCATCGGCGGCGCGACCGTCGGCGTCTTTGGCACCATCACCATGAACGGCGTGCGCATGTTCACCCGCGAGGGCCTCACGCAGCGCACTACCACCATCGTCGGTACCTCCGTCGTCTTTGGCCTAGGTATCTGGATGGCCAGCGGTTGCCTTGCCGGCGAGGGTATGCCCACCTGGGTGTCCACCGTCATCGGCTCCAATGCCGTAACCCCCACCGCCATCATGGCCATTGTCCTTAACCTGATCCTTCCGCAGACGCCGGTCGTGGCTCAGCACATCGATGCTGCCAAGGACGCCGCCGTGGATCTGGTCTTGCCCGAGAGCAAGAAGTAGCCAATTAGGTGCTATTCGTCGGCGGACGCATCGCCTCGTCCGCCGACGTCATGCGGCGCCAAGCCGTACTTTTTCACACATTTGAATAAAGCGGTGTTCCCTTTAGAACCGTCTGTGTGGCGAGCGCCTGGCGCATGGCATTGCGTCCCGCTTTCATGTCCGCGCGAGCGCTTATCCTTACGGCAATGTAGCCGCCTATGTAGCAAGCGGCAGGCAACGGAGAAAGGCCATAATCGTGTCAGCTGAAAAGACGCCGTGTATCTCGGCTATCGATACGACGAACTTTGCGCGCCAGATTGTGCTGGACTTTGAGTTTGCGCCGGTGCCAAAGCAGCGCCAGCGCCGTGGACTGCGCAACGAGATTATCGAGGTCGGCGCCGTCAAGCTCGACTATCACGGCAACGTTATGGGCGAGTTCTCGCAGTTTGTGCAGACGGAATTGACCGAAGGCGTTGCGTTTCCCGTCCGCGAGCTTACGGGGATATCGGCTGTGGATACCGCGATGGCCGATCCGCTCTACGTGGTGATCAAAAGGCTCAGCGATTGGATCGGCCGCTACTCCGCCCAGATAGTTTGCTGGAGCGGGACGGATCGCCGACAGCTTTTGACCGAGTGCCAGGCAAAGCACATCGACCTTTCCGCATTTCCTACGGATTGGGCCGACCTGCAGGCGTTTTACACCTCGATCATGGACGTGGGCAGCCACGGGCGCGTTTCGTTGGGCGACGCGGCAACGTGGTTTGGCATCGAGTTTGACGAGTCGACGGGCCACGCCCACAGCGCCCTTGCCGATGCGCGCGTGACCGCCAAGCTGCTCAAGCAGGCGATGGACGGGAACTACCGCGTGAGTCCGCGCGCCCAGGAGATCCGCCAGCGGTGGGGGATGGGCGAGCGACCCCAGACGCGCCTTTCCAGCAAGTGTCCCGAGCTGGGCGACCTGCTGCTGAAGCTGAAAGCGGAGGGGAGGTAGGGCAGATTGTGGAAATCTAATTCTGCATTGTATTTGTGCCTAGGTGCAATATATCGGACTGTGTTTGAGTCTTGAACCCGAATTGTTGTTCAACAATTTGTGCTGTACCTGCGGCGCGAGAATAGATACCGCTCATCGTTAATATGCCGAGTTCGGCAATAAAAATCACGGAACCGAATATAATTCAAGACAAGGTTATGGGGTTGCTGGCTTCATTTCGGGTAGCCAAACAACAGAATGGCTAAGATAACGAGGGTATTGTGAACAGTAGTCAAAGGGTGTCGTTCGCTGATCTATTTAACTCTCATTCTTGCGTAGGAAATGGCATCCATTTCTCTTTCCCAAATATGGGTGAGGTTGAAATTACGTCGATCCCGCGGGCGAACTTGTCTTTACTGCGCAGGGCTCGAACAAAGGGATGCCCGGGCCTTTGGCAGGGCCACCGTGCCTCTTGGCCGGTTGGTGTCGGGATCGTGGAGCCAACTCTCTACCCCGACTCTGGATAAAACGCGCCCGCTCTTTGCGGGCACGATGGAGTTTATCAGCGCGCACGGACAAAAATCAAGCGCCGCGCATGAGGGATGCGCGGCGCTTGATTTGGTTTACGGCCCTCAATTTTCGGTTTTCGCTACTCGTCCCCGTCGTTGGGGTCGCCCTTGAGGTTGTTGACGTCGAGGTAGTCTTTGCTCTCGTTCTCTTTTTGCTGCGTTGCCGATTCTGACTCGACGGGGCTGCGGAACAGCTGGAATCCCTCAAACGCAATGACGCCAAGCAGCACCATGACGATCGCTATAAAGATAATCTTTGCTGCTGGATTGAACTCCGAATAGCGCGGCGGCGCTTCCTCGGCGTAGTAGTCGCCATAATAATCGTCGTTATCGGTGTGGCTATCGGTATATGAGGATGTGGGTATAGCTTGCGCATTGCTGTCCGGCTCGTATTCGGAGGCGGACACGGCGACAAGCGGATTTACCGGCTCGCCGAGCGTTGGCGCGCTAGCAGATGTTTCGTCCAGATCGGCATCAGCCCAAGAATCGAAGGCAAACTGACGGGTCGCAAAGTCGTCGAGATCTGCAACAGGCGGTTCGGGCGCAAGATGCTGCGCCGCGGCGATAAACGATGCCGTCTCGGAAGGATCGCCTGCCGAATGGGTTCCGTCGCCCATGAGCTCGTCGGCTGTCCAGGGGCGATCACCCATCACATCATCGAGGCTCAACGCAAAGATGCTGTCTTCGCCCTCGTCAAATGTGCGGCGTGCGTGCGTACCGCTTGTCGGAGAACCACCGTGGCTGCCGCGCGATGCGTTGCTCGACCTCATCTTGTCCCATCCTTTCGAACTGTCTAGCCCTTCGATTATATGGAACTTGTCTTGTCACCGATGCTCGGATTCGCGCATTCCAGAAGTCGCCCAGGGAGGATGATTCAGGCCGGTCGTTTACTTGTCGTCCGCCTCTGCCTTGGCCTCGTTGAGGTAGCTGTAGAAGCTGTACTTGGAGATGCCAAAGAACTCGCAGGCGCGCTCACTCGATTTGGAGATAAGGAAGGCACCACGACGGTCGAGATATCCGATAGCACGAATGCGCTCGTCCTTGGTCATGAGGGTGGCGGGCTTGCCCACGTACTGTTCGCACTCGCGCAGCAGATCTTCGAGCAGGTCGCCGATGTTTTTGGTGATGGGCTCGGGCTCGGTGTAACCCTTGTCACCCGTGCCGGTGAGCGCGTCGAGCGAACGCTCAAACGCCTTCATGAGCGTGATGTCAAAGTTGATGCCCATAATGCCAACGGGGTTGCCGTCGTCATCGCGAATGAAGATGGTCGACGATTTGAGCAGCTTGCCATCGGCTGTCTTGGTGAGGTACGGCGCGCGGTCGTGGGCCTCGGTGGTATCCTCGTGCATGGACTCGAGCACGGTGTGGCTGGGGTCGTCGCCCAGTTTGCGTCCGCTGACGTGGCCGTTTTCGATCGCCACGATAGAGTGGTCCATGTCCCCGGTCTCCAGATCGTGGACGACGATTTCACAGTTGGGACCAAATTGGAGCGCCAGACTGTGTGCAAGGCGCTTGTAAAACTCAATCTGTGCGGGGGTCATGGGTGCCTTCCTAAAAATTTGTTTGGGCTCACTGTGCCATAAACCCCACTTGTTCGCAAATAACGAAAGCGTCGCTGCGTTATAAGACCGCCAACGGCCAGGACACCATCTTTATGCACCCGCTGCCCTCTTTTTGCATCGTGGGCGTGCGGGATAAGCGCTTTCGATGTGGATGCCCCGTGGCGCGAGTTATGGGTACGATGGCTTCAGGGGAGGTATTGCCATGAAACTTGGTTGCGTCATTATGGCTTCGGGCGAGGGCAAACGTTTTGGCTCTAACAAGATGTTTGCCGACATCTGTGGAAAGCCGTTGATTCAGCGGACGATCGAGTCGGTGCCCAGAGGATTTGACGTTGTTGTTACAACGCGCTGGCCCCAAGTTGCCGACATTTGCCGTGAGCTGCGCTGCGCGTGCGCGCTGCACGATGGTGCGTTCAGGAGCGAGAGTGTGCGCGCCGGTCTTACCTGGGGAGCCGATCGCGGCTGGAAGGGCTGCCTCTTTTTGCCGGGCGATCAGCCGCTCGTGAGTTCGGATTCCTTTGAGGCGCTCGCCGGTGCTTTTAAGGCCAACGGCGGCGTCGCGCCCGTGCGTCTTGCTCTAAACGGCGAACCCGCCTCGCCGGTGCTGTTCCCTGCGAGTCTCTTTCCCGACCTTATGGGGCTTAAGGGCAAGGATGGCGGATCGTCGCTGCTGCGCGGCCGCGCCGATGTCCAGTTGGTCGAGGCGCGCGCGTACGAGCTGTGGGATGTCGACACCGCCAAGGACCAGCGCCGCGTCTCAGAGCACATCGCGGCCTGCTCGTACTTTGATCGCGTGGCGGACTTTATCAAACAATAAAGAGCCCCGTTCCAAATTAGCTACCCTTTTAAGCTGGTGGCGACGATGGGGCGGCCGAGGGCGGCCTCGAAGCGGTCGACCATCGTGGGGTCGTTGAGCGTGTCGACCTGGTTGAGCATGATGCGAGCGGTGTTGAGTTCCAGCGCCTGCATCTCGGCATTGAGCACCCGGGCGACGCGCTCGGGCGTGGCGATGTCGGTGAGCTCGCAACCGCAGCGCTCGCAAAAGAGCTCGGGGCGGTGGACGGCTTCGTTGATGGGCTTGCCGAATCCCGAGGCGCCGACGAGCCAGACGGCATTGGCCGTACCGGCGGGAACGACCGGCTCCCAGGCGGCGTGCGCCTTGAGCGGGAGCTGCTTGCTGCCGTCCGCCTCGGCCAGGACGTAGTCAAAGCGCTGCGCCAGCTGGTCGAGCGGTTCGGCAGGGGAGGAGAGCTTGCCCGTCTGGGGGTCCAAGACGCCTGCTTGGCAGATGCTTCCCCGCACAAGCCCCGCGCAGGCCTCGCAGGTGCAACCAGGGATATGTGCGGCACCTGGCTTCCAGGGCGCAGCGTCCAGGCGACGGCTCGACCCGTCCCATGGCACGCCGGCGACGGGAAACATGTGCGTGGTGGTGCAGAGGAGCACGCGGCCGCCGGCACGCATAAGCTCAAGGCCGAGCGTCTTTAGCAGGGTCGACTTGCCGCCGCTGCCGATGATCGCGGTGATGCCCGGCTCAATCTTGAGCGTGGAGGCAAGGCTGCCGTTAACCGTTTCCATCTGTTCACCGCCGTATAATGCTGCGATAAGAAATAATCATTAGCGTAGCGGCAGAACCGCTTTTGCTCTGCTCAAACCGTAGCACAGGGAGGTGCCCCGGGAATGCTCGTTTATGTTCGCGGCGCAGGCGATATCGCCACGGGCGTGGCTGCTCGTCTGGTGCGCGCCGGCGTGTCGGTCGTCATGGCCGATATCGCGGTCCCCACGTGCATCCGTCGCACGATCAGTTTTTGCGAGGCCATTCGCCTGGGCGAGGTCCAGGTCGAGGGCATTCGCGCTCGCTTGGC
>OIDR01000035.1_pt1 | contig 43233 bp, 41 predicted proteins | sample 1581641 | NCBI WGS metagenome assembly OIDR01 (sample SAMEA3882550, study PRJEB24775) | human gut metagenome | biome: human-associated habitat; feature: intestine environment; material: feces | place: Netherlands | collected 2009/2010
GAATCGCAGGAAGAATGAATCTCAAGGAAATGTCAACATGTATGTAGTTTTGAAGGTGCAAACCTTTATTCCTCCTTAGCTCAGTCGGTAGAGCATGCGGCTGTTAACCGCAGTGTCGTTGGTTCGAGTCCAACAGGGGGAGCATGGTGCCATAGCCAAGTGGTAAGGCAAAGGTCTGCAACACCTCTATCCCCGGTTCAAATCCGGGTGGCACCTCTTAGAAAGCCCTGGAAAGATGAATTTCCAGGGCTTATTTTTTCTATAAAAATGTACTTGCTGAAGACCGTGAAGACAGACTTCTGGAAGATCGGACAGCATCCTTTCCTGATGCTGTCCGACAGATCAGGAATTTTTTTCCGTAAGCAGGATTCGTTTACGGTTATAAACCAGATGAAGGTACATGGCATCTTGGGCACGCAAAGCATCATGTTCTGCAATGGCATCTGCGATTTCACGATGTGTTTCAATTGTTTCTTCATGCAGAGCGCCACTGGTTGATTCGACAAATAATGGAATAGAACTGTTAATTACAGGAATCAGCCGCGGAACAACAACATTTTTGCTGCTCAGCGCGATCGCTGTATGAAATTCAATGTCTTTCTGGGTATGATCCACATGTTTTTTAATAATGATTCCATAAGAAAGTAATCAAACTTAATACACATATTCAATAAAAAAAGCAGAGCCCTGCACAACCAGGCAGAGTTCTGCTTTTTTGTCAATTATTGTGAAAATAGATCAATGAAGCAGGATCGGCAGAAGCTTTTTCCGCTTCAGCTGCCAGATCAGCTACAGGATCCGCAGAAGGTTTCCGAAGATCCATTCGGTAAAGATAAAAGATCCCACCGAAGAAACCGGGAATCAGTCCGGCGTATCCACCGGCACATAAGATCACAGTCAGCTTCACCATCAGTTCTGTCTGAAGTTCCAGACAAACAAGTAATCCTGCAAGAATTCCGGCTGCACTCCATCCAGCTGTCAAAAGTGCAAGAAAAACAGCTGGCGCAGGGGCCTTTTTTAAATTTTGATCTAAGTGATTCCACAGTACTTTATACATAATCCATTCCTCCTGTTTTGCTGGAATTATACTTCTGCTGTTGTCAGCAACAGTCAGCTATAATATTGATTTCCTTTATTTGTCTGTATTATAGAAAAGAAATGTAAAATACAAATGCGCAGGAATGAAAAATCTTTGTAAAATATAAGTAGAAATTGCATTTTGAATTAAGAACCGATATACTTATAAATATAGTTATTAATAATATTCGATCACAGCCGAAAACATTTTTCTACAGCTGTGATACGTGAGTGAGAGAATTAAAAGGGGGCAGATAAAAGCCCCCTGAAATCATATAGAGAGTAAAGAGGAGGGGTGGAAATGGAGCATACGGAAGACTATGTGAAGCTGGAGAATGTATCCAAAATCTATGGCTCAAAAGAAGTGAAGATCATAGCTGTGGATGAGATCAGCTTCCGGATAAAAAAAGGAGAATTTGTGGTTGTGGTAGGACCAAGCGGTGCCGGAAAGACAACGGTGCTGAATATCCTGGGCGGAATGGATAAGGCCACATCCGGCAATGTCTGGATCGATGGAAAAAATATTGCAAAATATACAGACCGGCAGCTGACCGGATACCGACGGGAGGATATTGGATTTGTATTCCAGTTTTATAATCTGGTGCCAAATCTGACTGCATTGGAGAATGTGGAGCTTGCTCTTCAGATCTGTAAGGATCCTCTGGATGCTAGGACAGTTCTGGAGGAAGTAGGGCTGAGGGAGAGACTGACCAATTTTCCGGCACAGTTATCCGGCGGTGAGCAGCAGAGAGTTTCCATAGCCAGAGCGCTGGCGAAGAATCCAAAGCTTCTGCTCTGTGATGAACCTACAGGAGCGTTGGATTATCAGACCGGCAAGGCAATCCTGAAGCTCCTTCAGGATACCTGCAGGGAACGGGGCATGACGGTTATTGTCATTACTCATAACTCTGCATTGACACCTATGGCCGACCGTGTGATCAAGATCAAAAACGGCAAGGTTTCCAGGATGACTGAAAATGCACATCCCACACCAGTGGAAGAGATTGAATGGTAGGTGACGGAATGAAGGCATTACACAAAGATTTCTGGATGGAGATCCGGAAAAGTAAAGCACGTTTTATCTCGATCTTTCTGATCGTGGCACTGGGTGTTGCATTTTTTTCCGGGATCCAGGCGTCTTCTCCGGATATGAGATATTCCGGAGATGCTTATTATGAAGCAGCAAAGCTGATGGATCTGAAGATCCAGGGAACCCTGGGACTGACTCAGCGTGATGTAAAAGCGGTATCGGATATTGACGGTGTGGAACTGGCTGAGGGCAGCTACTCTACGGATGTTATGAGTGGAGAGGACGATGCCAGGAAGGTTCTTCATCTGGAATCTATCAGCAGCAATTTTAATCTGCTTACAGCAGATGAAGGAAGGATACCGGAAAAAAGCGGCGAGATTTTTCTGGACAAGCCATTTGCAAAGAATCGGGGGTATAAAATCGGGGATACCATATCTGTCAGTGAGGATGGAGACAGTGAGCTTTTGAAAAAAACAACCTATACAGTTGTGGGAATCGGAAGCAGCCCTCTTTATATTTCATTTAACAGAGGAAATACGACTCTTGGATCCGGTGAGGTCAGCGGCTTCGGATACATTCTTCCAGAGGATTTTGAACAGGAGGCTTTTACCCAGATCTATATTATGGTTCATGAATCCGGGGATGTGATCAGCTATACCGATGCTTACGACAATCTTATCAAAAAGATCCGGAAACGCGTGGAAGGTATCGAAAAAGAACAGTGCAGCCTGCGCTACGAGGAGATCGTCGCAGAAGCCAATGAAAAACTGGATGATGCCAGAAAAGAGCTTGAGGACGGAAAGAAGGAATCAGAGGAAAAACTTGGCGACGCGAAGAAAAAGCTGGATGATGGGCAGAAGAAGTATGGGGATGGAAAAAAAGAGTACGAAGATGGAAAACAGCAGCTCAGTGATGCAAAAAAGGAGCTGACCGATGGAAAACAGCAGCTTGCTGACGGAAGAAAACAGATTGAAGATGGATGGTCTCAGCTTAACAGCGCAAAACAGCAGGTGGAAGACGGTCTGTCCCAGTTAAATGCTGCCAGATCCCAGCTTGCTGACTCCGAAGCACAGATAAATGAGAAGCAGTCAGAGCTGACTGCCGGATATGAACAGCTGACTGCCGCAAAACAGCAGGTAAGTGACGGCGAGGCCCAGCTCCGGGAAGCGGAAAAAACACTGGAAAGCAAACAGGCTGAGCTTGACAGTGGAAGAGAACAGTTGGAAACGGGAAAGAATACGATCAAAGAAACAAAGACTGCTCTCACCGGTCAGAAAGAACAGTGTGAGGCAGGACTTGTACAGGTTTCCGAGGGCGAATCCCAGATCAATTCCAGTGAAGAAGCCCTTTCCGGGCAGCAGGCACAGCTGGATGAATTGACCAGCCAGAAAGAGGCATTAAGCAGTCAGGCGGCGGAGCTGCAGGCGCAGTATGACGCCGGTGCGGAAGCAGGAAAAACCGAGGAAGAGCTAGCGGAGCTTTCCACGCAGATCCAGACTTTAAATGGTCAGATCAGTGCAATGGAAGAACAGATAAATGCCGGTCAGGCCCAGATCGACGGGGCGCAGGCAGAGCTTACTGCAAAAAAATCAGAGCTGGCCCAGACAAGAGCTGAACTGGAGAGCAGCCTAGGTCAGATCAATGAGGGCTTCAGCCAGATCAAAGAACAGGAAGAGACACTTTCCAGGACAGAGGCACAGCTGAACGAAGGCCAGGAAGAACTGGATAAAGGGAAAAAAGAACTGGAAACAAAGAAAGCAGAGCTTTCCGCGGCAAAAGAAGAAATTGCGGCAAACCAGGCAACTCTGGATGATGGCCAGAGCCAGCTGGATTCGGCCAGAGCCCAGCTCAGCTCAGGGCGGCAGCAGCTGGAGGAAAAACAGGCCCAGTTAAATGCCGGTCAGGCAGAGATCCAGGCCAATACAGAAAAGCTTACCAGCAGTCAGGCAGAACTGGATGCAAATGAACAGAAGCTTCTGGATGGTGAAAAAGAGATCCGGGAAAATGAACAGAAATTAAAAGACGCCAAAAAAGACCTGGAGGACGCCAAAAAGAAGCTTTCCGATGGAAAGAAAGAATATCAGGACGGCAAAAAAGAAGCCGATGACAAAATTGCGGAAGCCCAGCAGAAGATCGAGGATGCCCAGAAAGAGGTGGATGATATTGAAACACCGGAGTGGATCATCACGGACCGCAATGACCTTCCGGAATATTCGGATTTTGGTGATAACGCAGAGCGACTGAAAAACATCGGAAAGGTTTTCCCGATGATATTCTTCCTTGTAGCGGCTCTGATCAGTCTTACCACGATGACACGAATGGTGGAGGAACAGCGAACCCAGATCGGAACCATGAAAGCGCTGGGATACGGAAAAGCATCCATTGCATCCAAGTATCTCAGCTACGCATTTCTGGCTACAGTAGGCGGAAGTATCGTAGGAGTACTTTTCGGAGAAAAGGTTCTTCCGTTTATCATTATCCAGGCGTATGGAATCATGTACTGGAATATTGGCGATCACATGCAGCTGGATTATGAGTTACAATATGCACTGATCGCTTCCGGGGCAGCGGTGATCTGTACTATGGGCGCTACACTGTTTTCCTGCGCAAAAACCCTGGCAGAAACACCGGCATCTCTGATGCGTCCGCCTGCACCGAAAGAAGGAAAACGGATCCTTATTGAACGGATCAGCTTTATCTGGAAGCATCTGAGCTTTTCCTGGAAATCGTCCATGCGAAATCTCTTCCGTTATAAAAAGCGTCTTTTTATGACCATTTTCGGAATTGCAGGAAGCATGGGACTGATGCTTGTAGGATTCGGACTTTATGACTCCATTATGGATATTGCGATTCTCCAATATGACCAGATCCAGCACTATGATGCCATGGTGATCAATGATGAGGATGCCACAGACAGCCAGGAAAAGGATCTTCTGAAATTTCTGGACGGAAACAGCGAGATCGATCACTATACCCGTGTGCAGCTCACCAAGATGACGGCACCAAAAGAAAAGGGAAGTGTCAGTATCTATGTGTATGTTCCGGAAAATACGGAAAATTTTAAAGAGGATGTAACATTACGTGACAGAAAGTCCCACGAGCAGTATGAGCTTACCGATGATGGAGCGGTGATCTGTGAAAAAACGGCTTCTCTTATCGGTGTGAAAGCAGGAGACAAGATCACCCTGGAGAAAGACAACAGAAAGTATAAAGTAAAGATCACTGCTGTCACAGAGAACTATATGGGACATTACGTTTACATGACCCCATCCTGCTATGAAAAAACATTCGGGGAGAAACCGAAGTATTCAAGTACAGTATATACTATGAAAGAGGATGCAGAGAGTGATCTGGAAACTCTTGGAAATGCGATCCTGAAATATCCGGCAGCTTTAAGTATCAGCTATACAAGCAGCACAGCAGGTCAGGTAGAGCGAATGCTGGGATCCCTCGGAGCGGTGATCTGGGTCCTGATCATTTCTGCCGGAATGCTGGCATTTGTGGTACTGTATAATCTGAACAACATCAATATCACAGAGCGGCAGAGAGAGCTTGCAACATTGAAGGTCCTGGGATTTTATGATGGCGAGGTTTCCCAGTATGTATTTCGGGAAAATATCCTGCTGTCCTTCATAGGGATTCTGGCAGGCGCAGTGTTTGGAATCCTCCTTCACCGGTATGTGATCACAACCGTTGAGGTAGATGCGGTGATGTTCGGAAGAAATATCAAGCCAATAAGCTTTGTTTATAGTGGAATCATTACCTTTGGGTTCTCCATGTTTGTAAATATGGTGATGCATTTTAAGCTGAAAAAGATCAATATGGTAGAGTCACTGAAGAGCGTGGAATAAAATAATGAAATGATAAGACTGTCTGCATACAGGAATTTTACATATTTCCCTGTATGCAGGCAGTTTTGTAATGAATATCCTGAAAGACTGGGATGACCATGATCTGCCTGAAGCTAATTTTGTAAGTATTTCACAATTGAAATGTAAACGTTTTCCTGTAAGATGTAACCATAGAATTCTTCCGGAGGAATTTTAAATATGGCAAATATAGATATTAAATTTATCGCGAAAAAAAGCGGGTGTTCGATCGCTACAGTTTCCCGTGTTATCAACCGTTCCAAACCAGTCAGCGAGAAGCTGCAGAAAAGAGTGGTAGATACCATCAGAAAGTACAATTATAATCCCAGCGTTCACGCACAGTATCTGGCTGGTAAGAAGTCAAAACTGTTCGGCTTTATAATGACAAACTACATTAATCAGTATCAGCTTCTGTTGTTTCGGTATCTGAATGAGTTTGCATGTAAGATGGGATATGGCTGTATTATCCGTTATTGCAATTCAGGATTTGAGGAAAAACTGGAAGTATTAAGAGAACTGGAGATCAGAGGAATCGAAGTCTGCTTTAGCCTTTTTCTGCTCTCACGGGAAGAGGAAGCGTATATAAAAGAACATTTTAGGATTAAAGTCTGTCATATGCAGTCACCGGAAATGCGTTTGAATATCATGGAAAAAAATGAAAGCTCTGTCTATGAGACCATATGCTATCTTGCCCAGCTTGGCCACAGAAGGATAGGGGGCATCTTTTGCATTGACGAAATGGACGACAGCTTCCTTATTGCAAGGAAACGGGGATTTTTAAGAGCTGTAAAGCAGATGCAGCTGGATCAAGAAGAGTCCCTGATCGGTCAGATCCATGGAGACTATGAAAAAAGCAGTCTGATTTCTGTGATAGAGAAGATATTTGTACCTCAGAAGCTGCCAACGGCATTGTTTTGTTTTAGCGATGAAGTTGCGATAGAGGTAATGTCCTGGATCATGAAGCATGGTTACAGAATTCCGGAGGACGTATCTGTAGTTTCGTTTGACGGTATTCCGTTTTCGGAACGCATAACGCCCTCACTGTCTACGATCAGTCAGCCGGTAGAATATCAGGCAAAAAGTATCATAAACGGCATGCTGTATCTACAGGATGGAGTCGAGAGACCATGTGATGAAAAGGAAAATGAATATCTGCTGCAGATCCGTGACAGTGTGGGGATTCCTGGTCATTATGAAAAATAGGAGGAAAAATATGAAAGCGAAAAAATTAATTGCCGCTGGTATTGCGGCATCAATGTCACTGCTGACTCTTGCAGGATGCGGAACAGCCGGAAATACTGGCAATTCCGGAGGAGACACCGCCAAAGAAGATACCGTCAAGGAAGATACAGCCAAAAAAGATACAGACGAAGAAGATACAGGCTCTGTATATTTCCTGAATTTTAAATCTGAGCTTTCCGCTGAATGGGAAGAAGTAGCAGGAAGCTTTACAAAAGAAACCGGAATCAATATGAAAGTAGTTACGGCAGGAAGCGGAACCTATGAGCAGACATTAAAATCCGAGCTTTCCAAAAAAGAAATGCCGACACTTTTCAATGTTAACGGACCGATCGGCTATCAGACCTGGAAAGATTACTGTGCTGATCTGAAGGATTCCCAGATTTATGAATGGCTGACTGACAAAGATATGGCGATCACAGACGGAGATGGCGTATATGCTATACCGTATGCGGTAGAAGGATATGGAATCATCTACAATGATGCAATTATGAAGAAGTATTTTGCACTTCCGGATAAAGCCGTTGATATTTCAGATACAAAAGAGATCAAAAATTTCGACACACTTAAAACTGTAGTAGAGGATATGACAAAGCATAAAGATGATCTTGGAATCCAGGGAGTTTTCGGATCTACTTCATTTGCTCCTGGAGAAGACTGGCGCTGGCAGACACATCTTATGAATCTTCCGATCTACTATGAGTATAAAGATGATGACGTAGATAATCTGGATGAGATCAAATTTACATACAATAAGAATTTCAAAAATATTTTTGATCTTTATCTGAACAATTCATGTACAGAGCCAACTATGGTCGGTGCTAAAAATGTTGAGGAATCCATGGCAGAATTTGCAATGGGCGATGTGGCTATGATCCAGAATGGAAACTGGGGATGGGCAATGATCTATGACCTGGATGGAAACGTAGTCAAAGAGGATGATATTAAGTTCCTTCCAATCTACACAGGAGTAGAGGGAGAAGAAAAACAGGGACTCTGTGTTGGAACAGAAAACTATATCTGTGTAAACAGCAAGGCTAATGAAGCTGACCAGAAAGCTTCTCAGAAGTTCCTTGAGTGGCTGTTCAACAGTGACAGCGGAAAAGCATACTGTAATGGAATCCTTGGAATGATTCCTCCGTTTACCACATTTGGAGAGGATGAAAGACCGGATAACCCGCTTGTACAGGATATGCTGACTTATATGAACGATGATTCTTTATACACGGTCAACTGGGATTTTGCAACATTCCCGAGCCAGGAATTTAAAAACCAGCTTGGAAGCTATCTTCTTGAGTATGCACAGGGAAGTATGGAATGGGATGATGTAGTGAAGAAGACAATCGACTGCTGGGCATCGGAGAAAGCTCTGATCGCACAATAGTAGAAGAGCATGGGCAGAGACAGAAATGTTTCTGCCCTGTGTAATAAAAGAGAGGGTTTGTAAAAGATGGAAAAAGCTTTTAAAAAGAGATTTGTGATATTGGTACTGCCAACACTGATCGCATTTACAGTTGCATTTATTATTCCATTTATACTGGGAATTTATCTTTCATTTACTAAATTTACGACTGTGGCAGATGCACAGTGGGTTGGACTGAGCAATTATATAGTTGCATTCCAGGATAAGGATTTCCTGGCTTCTCTCTGGTTTACCGTTAAATTTGTGCTTGTAAATCTTGTGACTATCAATCTGATCGCTTTTGCACTGGCCTATGTGCTGTCGAGAAAGCTCCGTGGAACAAATATTTTTCGAACAGTTATATTTATGCCAAATCTCCTGGGCGGAATCGTACTTGGTTATATCTGGCAGCTGATCATCAATGGTGTTCTTGCTTTTTTCAAAACAACGCTTACTGTGAAGGCCTCATACGGATTCTGGGGAATGGTGATCGCCATGAACTGGCAGATGATCGGATATATGATGGTTATTTACATTGCGGCTATCCAGAATATTTCAGAGGATGTAAAGGAAGCGGCTCTTATCGATGGAGTAAACCGGAGACAGATGGTTACAAAGATCATCCTGCCTCTGATCATGCCTGCAATTACGATCTGTCTGTTTATGACAACGACAAATGCATTTAAAATGTTCGACTTAAACCTTGCTCTGACAGCAGGACTTCCGGGAAAATCAACTTCGCTGGTTGCACTGGACATCTATAATTCATTCTACAACAGGATGGGATATGAGGGAATAGGACAGGCAAAAGCGGTGCTGTTCTTGCTGATCGTAGCTGCAATCTCAGTAACGCAGCTTGTTGTCACACGGCGTAAGGAGGTTGAAAGCTGATGAAAAACAAGAAAAGCGAAATAGCAATGATCGTAATTCTTACAGTGATCTCGGTTTTATTTATTGCCCCGATCATTATTGTATTTATGAATTCCTTTAAGAGCAAGCTGTATATCAACAGTACACCGTTTGCACTTCCTAATGCTGACTCCTTTGTAAAAATGGCGAATTATGGAGAGGGTCTGATCAAGACTGGTTTTATACAGGCATTTTTTATTACTTTATTTATAACTGTAGCATCTGTGGTCCTTATTGTTCTGCTGACTTCGATGACAGCATGGTATCTGGTACGTGTAAAAAGTCATTTTACAAAGGTACTGTATTATCTGTTCGCTTTTGCAATGATCGTACCGTTCCAGATGGTTATGTTTACTCTTGTTAAAGTGTCAAATATGTTTAAGCTGGACAATCTGATCGGCATTGTGTTTATCTATGTAGGATTTGGCGCCGGCTTGTCAGTGTTTATGTTTACAGGTTTTATCAAATCAATCCCGGTTTCTTTGGAAGAAGCGGCAATGATCGATGGTTGTTCTATTATGAAAATCTACTTTAATGTCGTGCTTCCTGTGATACGTCCTACCGTCATGACAGTTGCGATCCTGAATGCCATGTGGATCTGGAACGACTATCTGCTTCCATATCTTGTAATTGGCTCTGAATACAAAACGATCTCTGTAGCGATCCAGTATCTTAGAGGAGGATATGGCTCTATCGATCTGGGACTTATGATGGCTATGCTGGTGTTGGCGATCATACCAATCGTTATTTTCTATATGGTCTGCCAGAAATGGATCATACAGGGAGTAATTGCCGGAGCGGTAAAAGGATAAGGAGGAGACGAGCATGAAAAAAGTATTATACGAGGAATTACTTCCGGAAGAATGTGTACAGAGGATAAAGGAGATGCCGGTTGCCTATCTGCCACTTGGCACACTGGAATGGCATGGTCCGCATATGCCTCTTGGAGCTGACGGGATCCAGTCAAAAGAACTGTTTGTCCGGGTGGCGGAAAAGGTCGGTGGTGTAGTGCTTCCGATGCTGTTCATGGGACCTGACCGTTTATTTGATGATCGGGGAACTGTATTTTATGGAATGGATATCAATACAGAGGGCGCACTGAATACTTATTGTGCCCAGCAGATGAAGGGCAGTGCTTACTGGATGGAAAAGGGACTGTTTCAGGATCTGTTGCGCAGTATTTTTGCACAGCTTTCCAGAGCAGGAGTCCGCATCGTTGTGGGACATGGACACGGTCCGTCAACAAATGCATTTCAGGAAATGAAGGAAGAGGCAGAAGAAAAATACGGACTGTGCATTATGACAGCATGGACCTATGCGGATGATGAGAGACTGAAATATCAGAATGATCATGCCGGAGCAAATGAGACATCTATTGTAATGGCTGTTCGGCCGGAACTGGTTGACTTTGGACAGGTAAAAGAAGATGAGAGTAATCTGATCGGTATTGCAGGACGTCATCCGGTCCGAGAATCATCGGAAGCATTCGGAAATGAAATTCTGGAATATACAATGAAAACACTGATCGCAGGCATTGAGAAGGAGTACAAAACAATAAAAGAAAGATAGATAAAAAAATATCTCCATTGGAAAAAATAACCGGTGGAGATATTCTTTTTTATTTTGATTTTTAGTTTTGAAATAAGGCCTCTGTCTTGACAAAAAAAGAAAATTTCATTATAGTAGGAACATGGCAAAGGTGTTGAATAAGAGGAGTATGCAGATCTACGCTGACAGAGAGAAATGCACAGACGCAAGAGAAGCGCAGGCTGAAAGGCATTTTCAGATGGAGGACTGCAGAAGGTAGCTTAGGAGCCGGGAAACTGAAAGCAGAAATGCAGAACAGATGCAGATGCTGCTGTGTAGGTTTTCACGTACCCCGCGTTAAGGGACAAGAGATAGACGGGAATAACAGATGTTTTTTCCGGATAATGAAGGTGGTACCGCGAGAATGATCGCCCTTCGCACATTAGTTATTGGCTTTTGTGTGGAGGGCGTGTTTTTTCTTGCAGAGAACAGGAGCATTTTAAGGTTCCTATAATCAGAAAGATTCAGGAGGAAAACATGAGTAAAGAACTTGCAAAGACTTATGATCCCAAGGGTATTGAGGATCGTCTGTACAAAAAATGGATGGATAACGGATACTTCCATGCAAAAGTTAATCCGGACAAAAAACCTTTTACAATTGTAATGCCGCCGCCCAATGTAACCGGACAGCTGCATATGGGACATGCACTGGATGAGACCATGCAGGATATCCTGATCCGTTTCAAAAGAATGCAGGGCTATGAGGCTCTCTGGCAGCCGGGAACTGACCATGCAGCCATCGCTACAGAGGTTAAGGTAACAGAGAAGCTTCGTAAGGAAGGGATTGATAAGAACGAGATCGGCCGTGACGAATTTATGAAACATGCCTGGGCATGGAAAGAGGAGTACGGCGGAAAGATCATCAATCAGCTGAAAAAGCTGGGAGCATCTGCAGACTGGGAGCGTGAGCGCTTTACCATGGATGAGGGCTGCTCCAAGGCTGTTCAGGAAGTATTTATCCGCCTTTATGAGAAAGGCTATATCTACAAAGGCTCCAGGATCATCAACTGGTGTCCGGTATGCCAGACCTCTATTTCTGATGCAGAGGTTGTGCATGAAGACCAGGACGGATTTTTCTGGCACATCAATTATCCTATCGTAGGTGAGGAAGGACGTTTTGTTGAGATCGCGACCACTCGTCCGGAGACACTTCTCGGCGATACAGCAGTTGCTGTAAACCCGGAGGATGAAAGATATAAAGACCTTGTAGGAAAGATGCTGAAGCTTCCTCTTACAGACAGAGAGATCCCGGTTATTGCCGATGAGTATGTTGACAAGGAATTCGGAACAGGCTGCGTTAAGATCACACCGGCACACGATCCCAACGACTTTGAGGTTGGACGCCGTCATAACCTTGAGGAGATCAACATCTTAAATGATGATGCCACCATCAACAGCCTTGGCGGAAAATATGCAGGTATGGACCGTTACGAGGCACGTAAGGCCATGGTAGAGGACCTGAAGGAGCAGGGACTTCTTGTAAAGGTTGTTCCGCACAGCCACAGTGTTGGTACCCATGACCGCTGCGGTACAACGGTAGAGCCGATGATCAAACCACAGTGGTTTGTAAAAATGGACGAAATGGCAAAAGCTGCTATCAAAACTCTGGACGACGGAAACCTTCAGTTTGTTCCGGCACGTTTTGACAAGACTTACCTGCACTGGCTGGAGAATATCCGTGACTGGTGTATTTCCCGTCAGCTTTGGTGGGGACACAGGATCCCGGCTTATTACTGCGATGAGTGCGGTGAGATGGTGGTTGGAAGAGAGATGCCGGAGAAATGCCCGAAATGCGGATGCACACATATGCATCAGGATGAGGACACTCTGGATACCTGGTTCAGTTCCGCACTGTGGCCGTTCTCCACACTTGGATGGCCGGATAAGACACCGGAGCTTGAGTATTTCTATCCTACAGATGTTCTGGTAACCGGATATGATATCATCTTCTTCTGGGTTATCCGTATGGTATTCTCCGCACTGGAGCAGACCGGTGAGACACCGTTCCACCATGTACTGATCCACGGTCTGGTACGTGACTCACAGGGACGTAAGATGAGTAAGTCTCTTGGAAACGGTATCGATCCGCTGGAGGTTATCGACAAATACGGCGCAGATGCCCTTCGTCTGACACTGATGACAGGTAATGCACCTGGAAATGATATGCGTTTCTACTGGGAGCGTGTAGAATCCAGCCGTAACTTTGCAAATAAGATCTGGAATGCTTCCCGCTTCATTATGATGAACCTGGAGGGCAAGACAGTAACAGAGCCGGAAGACCTGAACGCTCTTTGCAACGAGGATAAATGGATCCTTTCCAGACTGAACACCGTGATCCGCGATGTTACCGAGAACATGGATAAATATGAGCTTGGAATCGCTGTACAGAAAGTTTATGACTTCCTGTGGGATGAGCTCTGTGACTGGTATATCGAGATGGCCAAAGTAAGACTGTGGAAAGCAGAGGAGAACCCGGCAGCAGCAAACGATGCACTGTGGACACTCCGCACTGCACTGACACAGGGACTGAAGCTTCTTCATCCGTTTATGCCGTTTATCACAGAAGAGATCTACTGCACACTGCTTCCTGAGGAAGAGTCCATCATGATCTCTGACTGGCCGGTATATAAAGACGAAATGAACTTTGCAGATGCTGAGAAAGCAGTTGCAAGCTTCCAGGAAGTTGTACGTGGAATCCGTAACACCAGAAACGAGATGAACGTACCACAGAACAGAAAGACAAATATCTACATCGTAGGCAAGGACGCAGAGAGCTGTGCACGTTTTGAGTCCTGCAAGAAGTCCTTTACAAACCTTGCGTTTGCAAAAGAGATCCACGTACAGCAAGATAAGAACGGAATCGGTGAGGATGCGGTATCCATCGTTGTGGCAGACGGTGTGGTTTATCTGCCGCTGGAGGATCTGATCGACCGTGAAAAGGAGATCGAACGTCTCACAAAAGAGCAGGAGCGTCTTACAAAAGAGATCGCACGCTGCGAGGGAATGCTGAACAATCCGAATTTTGTGAACAAGGCACCAGCAGCCAAGGTAGAGGCAGAGAAGGAGAAACTTGAGAAATACAAAGAGATGAAAGAGAAAGTGAACCTGCAGTTAACACAGATGGTGAAATAACGAAGGAGTGTTTTAATGAAGTGGTGTAACTTTTTCAATAAGATTTCGCTGATACTTCAGGCTCTGGGCTGTGCAGTCCTGTACTTTGTGATCGAGGCCATATGCAGGCACTCGTTCACAGAGGCGTGGACCTACATGACCACAAAGCCGCTTGTATTTGCTTATAATGCAGCGTTTATCTTTACAACGATGCTGATTGTTTATCTCTTCCGAAAGAGAATTTTCTGGCGTATCTTTGTGGGTAGCTTATGGCTGTTTCTGGGAATCGTAAACGGTGTGCTTCTTCTCAACCGTGTCACACCGTTTACAGGACCGGATGTGAAGAATCTGACAGATGGTCTCAGTATTGCAAAAAAATATCTGACCCATACCCAGATGACCATAGGTGCAGTTCTTCTGGGAATTGCGGTTCTGATCCTTCTGATCATCCTGATAAGGTCGCCGAAGTACAGAGGCAAGCTGAAATATAAGGTGAATATTCCGCTGGTCCTGGTTGGGGTCCTTGCATTTGGAGGAATCACACAGCTTGCTCTGGAAAAAAGAGTTCTTTCCAATTATTTTGGAAACATTGCCATAGCTTATGAGGATTACGGATATCCTTACTGTCTGGCAACGACGATCTTTAATACCGGAATCAGTGCCCCGAGAGACTATTCCAAAAGCGAGATCAAAAGGATCGAGAAGTCGGAAGAAAATCTTCCGGAAACGAAAGAAGGCAGTCATCCGAATATTCTGTTTTTACAGCTGGAGTCCTTTTTTGATCCTACGCTGGTAAATTATCTGGAGCTGTCAGAAGATCCTATCCCGAATTTCAGAAAGCTGATGAAGGAGTATTCCTCCGGATATTATAAGGTACCTTCCGTAGGAGCCGGAACCGCAAATACTGAGTTTGAATCCATTACCGGAATGAGCCTTCATTATTTTGGACCGGGAGAGTATCCTTACAAGAGTATCCTTAAGGAAACTACCTGTGAGAGCGCACCGTATGTTCTGAAGAATCTGGGCTATACTGCTCATGCAGTACATAATAATGAGGCGAATTTCTACGGAAGAAGAAGTATTTTTCCGAATCTGGGATTTGATACCTTCACTTCGGCAGAGTATATGAAGGATGAAAACCAGAAGAACCCGTTGGGCTGGACCAAGGACAGTGTCCTCACCGATGAGATCGTCAAGTGTCTGGATTCTACAGAAGGGCCTGATTATGTATATACTATTTCCGTACAGGGACATGGAGATTATCCTTCAGAACCGGTACTGGAAAATCCGGAGATCACAGTTTCCGGGGCACCTACTGACGAGCTGAATAATAAGTGGGAGTATTATGTAAATCAGATCCATGAGATGGATAATTTTGTCAAAGAGCTGACTGACAGGCTGGCAGATTACCCGGAGGATGTGGTACTGGTCATGTATGGTGATCATCTGCCGACCATGGGACTGACCGTGGAGGATGTGGAGAATAAATATCTGTTCCAGACAGAGTATGTGATGTGGGATAATTTCGGACTTAAGAAAAAGAAAGAAAATCTTGCGGCATACCAGATGGCAGCAGAGGTTATGGACCGTGTAGGTATCCATGAGGGAAATGTTTTCAAGTATCATCAGGCAAGAAGAAACACCAAAAATTATCAGGTGGATCTGGAGACCCTGCAGTACGATCTTCTCTACGGAAAGCAGTATACATATGACGGAGCGAATCCTTTTGAGCGGACAAAGATGCGTATGGGAATCTATGATACCACGCTGGATTCCATTCAGGTTGTGTCTGAGACGGATCACACCTATTATATCCAGGGAACAAACTTTACGCCGTCCAGCCAGGTGAAGATCAACGGAGAATGGTATGATACGGTTTACGTGAATCCTACCAAGCTGATCATTACCGGAAAGGAACTGGATGATTTTGACCGGCTCTCGGTAGTGCAGCGAAGTAACAGTTCCACAAGAAAGGCCATGACAAAGAGCCATGACCGGGCGGTTTATGCGCTGCTCGCTGACAGCAAGTGGAAGCTTGACAGTGAAAAGAGCAGTTCTGATACAGGGTCAATGGAGGAAACGGATACAGCGTCAGAAACGGAATCCACAGAAGATTCCGGTGAAGAAAACAGTACAGACAACCAGTAAATGGCATAGAAAAGATACTCCGATACAAAAAATGTCGGATAAAATATTACGATTAGGACTGGACATCTTCCACCACTATTATATAATGGTATCGTAACGAACAGGAGGGGAGAAGCTTTTCTCCCCAAAAGTTCTTTACGAATACATTATAGATAAGTGATGGTTTTTTTTATGAATTACGAAGAAGCAGTTGCGTATATTGAAGATATACCGAGATTTACTACTAAGAACAGCCTGGACCATACCAGAGAATGCTTAAGAAGACTTGGAGATCCGCAGAGGAAATTCCGTGTGATCCATGTGGCAGGAACCAACGGAAAGGGAAGTACCTGTGCTTTTATCACATCGGTCCTTCGGGAAGCAGGATATTCCTGCGGACTTTTTACATCTCCTCATCTGGTTGAGATCAACGAGCGTTTTCAGATCAACGAGGAAGTGATCGATGACGATACCTTCCTTCGTGCTTTTGAAAAAGTTAAAAAGCTTTCCGATGAGCTGGTTGCAGAGGGAAGCTATCATCCCACCTATTTTGAGACACTCCTTCTGATGGGAATGGTGATCTTTGCAGAAGCCGGCGTGGATTATGTAACACTGGAGACCGGTCTTGGCGGACGTCTGGATGCAACCACTGCTGTGGAGGATCCGGCAGCCTGTGTGATCACATCCATCAGCCTCGATCATATGCAGTATCTTGGAAATACAGTTTCCGAGATCGCAGGAGAGAAGGCAGGGATCATGGTGCCGGGTGTTCCGGTGATCTACGATGGAAATGATCCGGATGCGGCCGGAGTGATGCGTGAGCATGCAGAGAAGCTGGGATGTCCATATTATGAGCTGAAACGGGAAGACACAGAGATCCATAAGATCACAAAGGACGGAATCCGGTTTTCTCTTAAGGACGAGACATATGGCGATACCGTATTTGATATACCGTTTATCGCCCGTTATCAGGTTATGAATGCAGCGCTTGCGGTGAAAACCATTCAGGTACTGGAAGATCAGATTCCGGTATCTCTGGAGGCTCTGAAGGCTGGTATGGCAAAAACACGCTGGCAGGGAAGGATGGAAACGGTTCTTCCGGGGGTGATCGTGGATGGCGCACATAACGAAGACGGTGTTGAGAAGTTTGTAGAGACAGCAGAACATTTCCAGAAGGAATTTCCTCTGACTCTGCTGTTTTCCGCAGTGGATGACAAGGACTATACGGATATGATCCGCACGATCTGTAGCAGGATCCGTTTTCGACATGTGATCGTCACACAGGTAGGCGGATACCGTAAAGTTCCGGTAGAAGAGCTTGCGGAGATCTTTCGTGAAGACGGAGTACCGGAAGTGGAAGCAATAGAGGATGTTCCAGCAGCTTTTGAACGGGCAGTAAAGGAAAAAGGTGAGGATGGAATGCTATTCTGTGTAGGATCCCTTTATCTGGTCGGTGAGATCAAGGCTGTGATCAGGAGGAAAAAATTATGATCGATTACGAAGAGGAACTGAAGAAATTTGAACCATGTCTGGATGTGGCAGATGTAGAAGGTGTCATTTATGACCGGGAGATCACAGATATCATGGATGTACTCCAGGAGATGCTGCGTGAGGTCAAGAGCAACAGACGTGTAAGATAAGGAGAAGTGGATGAACTGCATAAACTGTGGAGCGTTCCTGACGGATACAGATCTGGATTATTGTCCGCACTGTGGAGCCAATGTACTGATCCAGAAGAAGGTGGATTATCTTTCCAAGCTTTATTATAATCAGGGGCTGGAAAAAGCCAGCATCCGGGATCTGTCCGGGGCGATCAGCTGTCTGAAGCAAAGTCTTGCTTATGACAAACGGAATATCCGTGCAAGAAATCTTCTTGGTCTTGTATATTTTGAGACCGGTGAGGTGGTTGCCGCACTGAGTGAGTGGGTCATCAGCAAGAATATCCAGAAGAACCGAAATCTGGCTTCAGAATATATTGCCAGGCTTCAGGCAAATCAGAACAAACTGGAAACAATCAACGAAAGCATCAAGAAATATAACAATGCCCTCGCCATGTGCAGGGAAGGCCATGAGGATATGGCGGCCATCCGCCTGAAAAAGATCCTGTCCCAGAATCCCAAGCTGATCAAGGGGTATCATCTTCTTGCTCTGATCCAGATGAAGAATCAGGAGTGGAATAAGGCGAGAAGAACCCTGAAAAAAGCAGCCAGGATCGACAAAACCAATACCACCACACTTCGTTTCCTGCGTGAAGTTGACGAGCAGACGGGTGTTACCACAAAGATGGAAAAACGGCGTAAGGGCTTGTTTGGAAATGAAAAAAATGAGAATGATAATATTTCAGGAGAAATCGTTGTAAGGCCGTCGTCTTATAAAGAAAGATCAAAGATATCACTTTTCTTTACCACGGTACTTGGATTTGCGGCAGGGGCGGCAGCATTCTGGCTCCTTGTACTGCCGGCTGTGAAACAGGATATTTACAGGCAGGCCAATCAGCAGATCATACAGTACAGTGATTCTCTTTCCAGCCAGAGCGTGGAGCTTACCAAAGCTCAGGGAGAAGCTGCCCAGTCCAGTGATACGGCAGATGCAGTTGCCAAGCAGGCAGAGGAAGAGCAGAAACGCAGTCAGAGCTATGAGGCTTTGTTTAATGCATATACTGCCATGCAGCAGGAGGATTTGGATACAGCGGCGCTGGAACTACAGAAGGTATATGTGGATACACTGTCAGATTCTGCAAAGGGGATTTACAGTACTATCAGCGGAAAGACCGGTGTAAGCGGGATCGAGAGCGGAGCTTCTGGCGGAACGTCCAGTGCTGACAGCAGCACAGATGGAACAGCTGAAGCTGGAGCGGATGCCGCAGCTTCGGCGGGAGAAGATGCACAGAGCCCTGACGGAGATTCCGGAGAAGACAGCAGCTACAGTGACGGAGGAGATGAGGATTCCTCTTACGATGGAGGTTATACAGAATAAAAAAGATCATAACTCATACAGAGGAGAAACCTCGGATAAGGGGAATGTGCGTTGGCGCATTCCTCTTTTTTTACCCTTTGGTCATGAGAAATGGAATAAAAAATCAAAATGGGGGAATGATAGAATGACATCAGGTTTTGAAAAATCCGGAACCGTGCTGACTGTACATCTTCCGGCGGAACTGGATCATCCGGCTTCTGATGAGATTCGGAGAGATTCAGACCGAATTATTGGACATAACTATATAAAAAATATGATTTTTGATTTCTCAGAGACCGTTTTTATGGATAGTTCCGGGATCGGTCTGCTGATGGGTAGGTACCGGGCACTTGGCATGAGGGGGAAATGTGTGCAGGTTGTCAATGTGAACAGTCATATTGCAAAGCTTCTGCGGCTATCCGGAGTGGGAAAATATATTGAAATCTGTGGAATAAAAAAATCGGCAGGTGAACAGGAGGGTGTTTATGATGGAAAACACAAATGAAATGACGATCATTTTTGACAGCAGACCGGTAAATGAAGCACTGGCAAGAGTTGCTGTGGCTTCATTCTGCACACAGCTGAATCCTACGCTGGAGGAAATTTCGGATCTGAAGACCGCAGTATCGGAGGCAGTGACCAACTGCATCATACACGGGTATGAAGGAGAGATACATAAGATCCGGGTAGAATGTCGTCTCCGGGGGCAGGAGCTTCAGGTAGATGTGACAGATCACGGAGCCGGGATCCCGGATATCAAAAAAGCCATGGAGCCTCTGTTTACCACAAAGGCTGATAAAGACCGCTCCGGTATGGGGTTTACATTCATGGAGGCGTTTATGGATGAGCTTCAGGTGGAATCGGAGGTTGGCCGTGGAACTACAGTGCACATGAAAAAGATCATCAGGAGGTAACTATGGATCGTACTCTTGTCCTCATCGGGCGTGCACACCAGGGGGATAAAGCGGCAAGAGATCTTTTGTTTGAGGAAAATACAGGACTGATATACAGTGTGGCAAAGCGTTTTCTGGGACGAGGGGTGGAGATGGAGGATCTGTTCCAGATCGGCAGCATCGGACTTCTGAAAGCTGTGGATAAGTTTGACATGTCCTATGATGTGAAATTTTCCACCTATGCCGTTCCCATGATCATCGGAGAGATCAAACGTTATCTCAGGGACGACGGGATACTGAAGGTAAGCCGTTCTCTGAAGGAAAACCACTACAGGATCTATCAGGTGAGAGAAGCACTGACACGCCGGCTGGAGCGGGAACCTACGACGGGAGAAATGGCAGAGGAAATGGGAATTTCCATAGAAGAACTGGTAATGACCATGGAATCCGGTGCAGAGGTGGAATCTCTTCACAAAACGATCTATCAGGGTGAGGGAACGGAGATTTCTCTGATGGACAAGCTTCCGGAAAAAGAAAATCGGCAGGAAAAAGTACTGGACAGGATTTTTCTGGAAGAGATACTGGGGACTCTGGAGGCAAAGGAGCGGAGGTTGATCTATATGCGGTATTTTCAGAACATGACCCAGATGGAGATCGCCCATGAGCTTGGCGTATCCCAGGTACAGGTATCCAGAATGGAAAAGAGGATCCTGCGCAGTCTGCAGGAATCCGCAGAGAAAAAATAAAAGAGAGCCATGAGAAATGCTGCTGTTTTCTCATGGCTCCTTTTTGTGGGCAGCAGATTTAGTCAGACTGCTGCTTTTTTATGAAAAAGTACATTTTTGTATTTGGAAAGTGCTCCAAGAAGGATCATACCGATCACACCGGCTGAGATAAATTCGCCGGCTCCTACTGTGAGCATCATAAACGGGATAGGAAGGTTAATGCCATATCCGTAACGAAGCACAAGAGGAACGATCACAATGTTGGAAACGATCGGCGGGATCGGGGCTGTCCATTTGCCTGTATTGCGAAGCTTGTAGGTAAAGAATGCACCGATAAGTGTGGCAATGCTTCCGAAAATGATGTCAACTGGAATCGCACCGCCAAGAAGATTGGCGATGATACATCCCACGAACAGTCCCGGGATGGCAGCCGGTGTGAAGAACGGAAGCACGGTCAGCGCTTCGGAAAACCGGATCTGAACTTCACCGAAGCTAAGTGGCGCGAATACCAGTGTCAGGACAACATATACAGCTGCAATGGCAGCTCCCTGTACCAGAAAATGAGTACCTTTGTTTTTCATGTTTTTTATTCTCCTTTAGTTTTGTTTTACGAGTGGAAGGTCACGAACACTCGGCACATTTATAGGCGGTGACCGCCTTGTAAGCCCTGTACGACCTTGGTTTTTGCGGGCTTTTGCAGCGAAACTGAGTATAGCATAAGGGGCGTGGAAATGCAAGGTACGATCCTGACTATTTGATAACCCTGGCCTGTGTGGACAGACCCTGGCTCTGAAACAGCTTTTTGTAAGAGGAAAGTCTGCTTGCCGGAACCTTTACAGTCAGTTTTTTGTAATTATTCTGACCTGCTCTTGTGAAGATATATTTACCTGAGCTTTTGGAAGTAAGACGTCCTGTCTGTATGGTGACAGAGGTAAGGGCCTTACAGTCACAGAAAGCTTTTGTGCCGATTGCAGAAACTCGGGGACCGATTTTTACAGTACGAAGACTTGTGCATCCCTGGAAGGCTCCGGCACCTATGCTTGTGATATTTCCTGAAATCGTTACCTGTTTCAGGTTTTTACAGTTTTTGAAGGCATTGGCTGCAATGGCTGTGACTTTGTAGGTTTTTCCGTTAGCTTTGACAGTGGCCGGAATCTTTGCAGTGACAGTATTGCGTGAACGTGGTCCCTTCAGTGCTACGGAAGTCCCGGTGGTATTGACTGTGTAGACATTATAAGCATCCCGGAATGTTTTTGCAGTCTGTGGCTTTGGTGTGGCTGCAGGAGTGATCTGGAAATTTAAGGTGATGGTTCCGTAGAAATGGTAATCACCGATGATCTTCAGGGTAGCAGTTCCTGCTTTTTTATTGTTCTGGTATGTCACATGATAATCATTGATGCCAGAAAGCTTTGCTTTTCCAAGAGTTACGGTTGGAACGGGCTTTATGTCAGAGCCTGTATAGGTATATGTTTTTTTGATCCCTGTTACAGCTGCATCGGAAATATTGCATGCATAGCTGATATTGTTTTTCTTGGCATATGTAACTGCGTAAGAGCCGTACGGAGCATGGATCTTGCAAAAATATGCATGAGAGTTGACATACCCGTAGCCGCCCCACACAGCATCCGTTCCAATGCTTTTAACAGTATCAGGTATGTTGATCCTGGATAGCTTGTCACAGTAGGCGAAAGCTTCTTTTCCGATCTTTGTGACCCCTTTCTGGATGTCCACTTCTTTCAGCTCAGGAAGATAAACAAAGGCCCTTTCGGAAATACTTGTGATCCCGGGCTTTATTATTACCTTTCTGATCTGGTTTTTGATAGCTTTCCAGGAGGAATCGCTGTAGAAGGTAAACCAGCCTTTTGTTGAAGAGACCGGGTATCGGTGGTTTTCCTCTGTGGAAATAGAAAGTGGTCCGTAGCCGGAGATCGTAAGGATACCGTTTTTGAAATTCCAGGTTGCGTTGTCACCTGCGATATGGTAAGTTTTTTTGTCAGCTTTTCCGTTGTCGGAATTAATGGAATAAAAGTTCAAGGTGTTGGAGTTTGAAGCATAATAAACGACCCTGGAATCCTTTACCACAGGCTGACAGTCAGAAATCGGAGCAGCTGTTGTAAACTCTTTGCTGAGACTCTTTCCCTTTCCGTCCACAAAAAGATAATGAAGGGTGCTGGAAGAGAGCGGATCGTTAGCGGAAGAGTTTTTCTTGTTATCGTCGGAGACGTATTCTTCCCAGGAAATCATAAAACGGTTGTCATTTATTTTGGTGATCTTTACGCCCGCAAAGCTTTTTCCTCCGCCTGTAAAGTTGGTAAGCTTCCTGGTAGTGGTTGCTTTTTCGGAAAAGTCAGACATTGGTGTGACGGACAGATAAAGGTTATGAGGCGTGTTTTCAGATACCTTATCATATTTGGACTGATCGATGGAAGTGCCAACGCATAATACACTGTCAGAGGAAACAGCCATGCCGTCAACGCTTGCGTAGCAGGCCAGTGCCCACACAGAAGTATGTGAGCCTCCGTATGGCAAAAGCTCTATGGTGGTGCAGGCAAGTGTAGTGCTGTCGTATCTGGAAAGAATTGTACATCGTGAACCCTCACTCTGCTCCAGTACGTAGAGATAAGAACCTTGTGATTTGATATACTGTGCAAAGGAATGCCACAGATCGCAGGAAACGATCTTTCCTTTCATGGTTGCCTGGTCGATCTCGACCATAAGGAAGCCCTGATGTCCCTGACCGACAGAGGGATCCACATATCCTTCGTGACCGGTAACAACATAGAGTTTGCCGTTGCTTTCTGTCATTTCCACACAGCCATAGTCAAAGGGCGTGCGGACCTCACCGCCAAAAAGCTTCGGGTTACTGGTAATTGCTGCTGCACCGTTCCGGTTCCAGCTTGTATCGTAGCGGATAACGCGGATGACCTCAGCGGAATCGTTTTCTTTGTTGTTTGTCTGGCCTTCTACCAGATAATATCCGTCAGATCCGGCATAAAAGCCACCCCACAGTGGAAGCTCCATGTTGATCTTGCGCTTGCTTCTGATCTTCAGATCATTATCGTAATATTCAACGCCGACAGAATTTTTCTGGTGGAAGACCCTCATGTATCCGCCGGAAACAGGAATAAGATCAGAGGTACGGCGTAACCTGACATTGAGATTGTCCTGTGCGGTTGGCGTAAGAGAGCCTGCCCGGGCTGTCTGTGGAAACAGGATCAGACAGAAGCAAAGACAGCAGAACAGAAATAGCAGAGATGTTAATTTTTTAGCTTTTTCATAAGTTTCTCCTTTGTATGTGTTTTTAGATGATCTCCTGTTTAGATTATAATTCATGGGACAGAATTTACAATACAAAATCGGGAGTTATGGAACTCCCGATCCTCAGGATTTCTGTAAATTCTGTTCACAAAAACATCTTGAGGAAATACTGCTGGTGGGCAGTAACATCAGCAGCAGGAACCTTATGGAAACAGGGGCTTTTTTCTTGACAGTTTTTTGTGATATTGATAAAATATATTACAGTATATAGGTTAAAGGGGCATTGGTTTTGATCTAAATCAATGTCTCTTTATTTTATATATCACACATATTACACCAGGGAGGTAGAAAGATGTTAAAAGTATGGATCGCAGGTGCCAACGGACAGATCGGACGGGCACTGAATGATGTTCTGGATCCAATGCAGATCGAGACTCTGAACACAGATCTTGATGAGCTGGATATCACAGACACAGATGAAGTGATCAACTTCGGTTCCATTAACCGTCCGGATGTGATCATCAACTGCACCGGTATCACAGATACCGATGAGTGTGAGAAGAATCCGGAACATGCATACCGTGTCAACGCACTGGGAGCAAGAAACTTAAGCATCGTGGCAAGAAAATGCGGGGCAAAGATCGTCCAGCTTTCCACAGATGATGTTTTCGACGGAAAGAGCAAAAAACCGTATACAGAGTTTGACGATACCAATCCGCTGACTGTTTACGGCCGTTCCAAGAGAGCCGGAGAGAACTATGTAAAAGAGTTTACACACAAACATTTCATTATCCGAAGCAACTGGGTATACGGAAAAGGCGGAAACAATTTTGTAAACCGTGTGCTGGAGACAGCAGAAAAAGGCCAGGCGCTTTCCGTTGCTTCGGATCAGTTCGGATCACCGACCAGCGCCAAGGATCTGGCAAGAATGATCCTGTATCTTATCGATACCAACGAATATGGAACTTATCACGTAACCTGCAGCGGTGTATGCAACCGTTATGAGTTTGCAACCGAGATCCTTCGCCTTGCAGGAAAGGAGATCGAACTGAGATCCGTGCCGACAGAGCAGTCAGATCTTTCTTCTGTCAGACCGCCATATGCCGTCCTTGATAATTTTATCCTCCGTATTATTGAAGTGTATGACATGCCGGACTGGAAAGCATCGCTGAAAGAATATATGGATGAAAGAGCGGAGGACTAGAATGAAAGAGAAAAATATAAAAGAGAAAACACAGCAGAAAAAGAAAATGGGCCTTACCACGAAGATCTTTGTGGCGCTGATCGCAGGTGCAATACTGGGAATCATTCTCTGTTACCTGGTTCCTGACAGCAGCTTCAAGAAAGATGTGATCGTGGAGGGAATCCTTTATGTGATCGGACAGGGATTTATCCGTCTGATGAAAATGCTGGTTGTACCGTTGGTATTCTGTTCCCTTGTCTGCGGAAGTATGTCCATCGGTGATACCAAGAAGCTTGGAACCGTAGGTGTGAGAACACTGGTATTTTATCTGGCGACTACAGCTCTGGCTGTTTCGGTTGCTCTGATGGTAGGTAATCTGATCAATCCGGGTGTGGGACTTGATATGAGCTCTATTCAGTCCTCCGCTTCCTCTGTGGAGACTATGGAGGCGACCTCTCTTACGGATACCATCCTGAATATCATTCCGGATAATCCGATCAATTCCCTGGCAAGCGGAACCATGCTTCAGGTTATCGTATTTGCCCTGATCGTGGGTGTGATCCTTGCGAAAATGGGAGAGCGCGCAGAGACAGTAGCGAACTTTTTCAGCCAGTTCAATGACATCATGATGGAGATGACCATGATGATCATGGCACTTGCACCGATCGGTGTATTCTGCCTTATCAGCAGAACCTTTGCAAACATCGGTTTCAGCGCGTTTATCCCGCTGGCAAAATATATGATCGGTGTTCTCCTTGCACTGGCAATCCAGTGCTTCGGCGTATACCAGATCCTGCTGAAGATCTTCACAGGACTGAATCCGATAAAATTCATCAAGAAATTTTTCCCGGTTATGGCATTTGCATTCTCAACAGCTACATCCAATGCCACGATCCCGATGTCCATTGATACCCTGTCCAAAAAAGTGGGTGTTTCCAAGAAGATTTCTTCATTCACCATTCCTCTTGGAGCTACCATCAACATGGACGGTACCTCTATCATGCAGGGTGTTGCCGTAGTATTTGCGGCACAGGCCTTCGGTATCCACTTAAGTCCGATGGATTATGTGACAGTTATCGGAACTGCAACCCTTGCTTCCGTAGGAACTGCCGGTGTACCAAGTGTTGGTCTTGTTACTCTGACCATGGTATTTAACTCTGTAGGACTTCCGGTTGAGGCAATTGGTCTGATCATGGGTATTGACCGTATCCTGGATATGACCAGAACAGCGGTTAACATTACCGGTGATGCAGTCTGCACAACCATCGTTGCACACCAGAACGGTGCACTGGATAAAAACGTGTTCAACGAATCAAACTAAATATCCGGTTCAAAAAAAGATCCGACCCTGTCGGGTGAGATAAAAAACGAAAAACGGCTGTACATATCGTAAGAGCGATATGTGCGGCCGTTTTTTTACTGGATCAGGTAAGTCCCCTGCTTATTCCTGTTCCAGAACACCCATGACAGAGGGTAGTTCCAGCTGCTGATAGGTGTGAAGGATCTTTTCCAGCTCAAAGATAGCAGGGGTAAGAAACTTATTCTTGTGATAGACCAGCTTGAATTTCCGGTTCCATTCCCCTGCTTCGTTGCAGAAGACCCGGACTGAACGGTGACGGATCTCATGATGCATAAGACGGATGGACATAACAGAGAGCATCTGGTTATACAGCACTGCGTTCAGCAGTGCCCGCGGACTGTTGGCTTCCCAGGCAGTTCGGATCTTCAGATCATGGCGAAGGGTGTAATCCTCAAAAAGCTGTCTGGTACCGCTTCCATATTCCCGGACTGCAAATTTCTGGTTGTTCAGCTCCTGGACATGGATGCGTCCTCTGCGGTAAAACGGATGCTTTTTTCCGGCGGCAAGGACCAGACAGTCGTCGATGATGGGAAGAACGACAAGGTCCGGGGAATGAATCTCACCTTCTACCACAGCAGCGTCCAGCTCAGAACGCAGAAGCTTCTGTTCGATATTTTGCGTGTTGGTGACAAAGGAGTAAACGTCAAGGTCCGGGATTTTTTTCTGCAGATCCAGGATAATGGATGGGGTCAGGCAGGTTCCCACAGTGAGGGTGGAACCAAGCTTCAGGGTGGAAGACTGTCCCTGGTTCTGCATCAGCTCTTCCAGCTGCTGAAACTGGCGGATCATTTCACGGGCATGGGGAAGAAGAAGCTTTCCCCGTTCTGTGAGATAAAGCTTTTTTCCAAGACGTTCAAAGAGAAGGCCGTTATAATGAGCTTCCAGCTCACGGATGGCCTGACTGACTGTTGGCTGGGAAAGATAAAGATGTTTGGCAGCAGCACTCATGGAGCCCTGTTCCGCAACGGCCGCAAAAACAGTGAGATGGCGGATGGTCATATGGAATCTCCTTTTATTGTAAATTGGTATATAGGTAAAACCTATCATTTTTATAAAATAATATCATTTCTCAAATACATCTTCAAGTGGTATAGTAGGAAGTACGTGAAAACGATTTCAACATTGCAAAATACAGGGCAACGATACCATGGGAAAGTATCGGAATGCCGGTGAGACCAGGAGGAGGAAATATGTCAGCATTAACTGTAAGCAAAGAGGAAGAGAAAAGACTGAAGGGGCAGGGGTTTTTAAATAACCGGGGAACCGATGAATTTTCTGCACGGGTGATCACTGTAAACGGAAAGGTGACAGCGGCACAGCACAGATGTATGGCGGAAGCAGCAGAGAAATTCGGCAACGGAAATCTTACCTACACGACCAGGCTTTCCGTGGAGATCCAGGGAATCCCCTACGAAAAGATCGAAGAGTTTCAGGAATTTATTGCGAAGGAAGGTCTTGAGACAGGAGGAACAGGAGCAAAGGTCCGACCGGTAGTATCCTGCAAGGGAACCACCTGTCAGTATGGACTTCTGGATTCCTATGCAATTTCAGAAGAGATTTTTCGGAGATTCTATAAAGGCTACCGTCAGGTTGCACTGCCGCATAAATTTAAGATCGCAGTAGGCGGATGCCCGAATAACTGTGTGAAACCAAATCTGAATGATGTGGGGATCATCGGACAGAGGATCCCGCACTTTGACAGCGAGGCATGCAAGGGCTGCAAAAAATGTGCCATTGAAGCTGCATGTCCAAACAAAGTGGCGAAAGTCGTTGACGGGAAACTGCATATTGATGAGGAGCTTTGCAGACACTGCGGAAGGTGTGTGGGAAAATGTCCATTCCATTCCATCCCGGACGGTACCTACGGATTCAAGATCTATATCGGTGGACGCTGGGGAAAGAAAATTTCTCATGGAAAGGCCCTGAACCGGATCTTTACGTCAGAGGAAGAGGCACTGGATGTTATTGAGAAGGCAATCCTGCTTTTTAAGGACCAGGGATTAAAGGGAGAACGTTTTGCCGAGACTATAGAACGAATTGGATTCGAAAATGCAGAAAAACAATTATTGGAAAAAAATCTTCTGGAAAGAAAAATGGAAATTTTGTCCAAATAGAGATATAAAAAACTTCCTATTATATAAGCTGTCTGAAACTGAAAAAATGCGAGCAATAATATAAAAAATTTTATCCCATTTATATAAATTTTTATTATATCACAGTATTAACAAAAAAATAAGTGAAAATTCTATTTGAAATATGCAAAATAATGTGATAAAGTATTAACAATACATGAACGGAGGTAAAAAGAGTGGAAAACTACATGTATTTGGTGCCGGTGGCAGCAGTACTGGCACTTCTGTTCGCAGCATACCTTGCAGCGAAGGTCAGCAAGCAGGATGCAGGAACAGACAGAATGAAGGAGATCGCAGGTGCGATCGCAGAAGGTGCCCGCGCCTTCTTAACAGCAGAGTACAAGATCCTGGTTATTTTTGTAGCCGTACTTTTTGTACTGATCGGAATCGGAGTTGGAAGCTGGGTAACAGCAATCTGCTTCGTAGTAGGTGCTCTGTTTTCAACAATCGCAGGATACTGCGGTATGACCGTTGCAACAAAGGCTAATGTAAGAACAGCAAATGCAGCAAAAGAGGGAGGAATGAACAAGGCTCTTTCCATTGCATTCTCCGGCGGTGCTGTTATGGGTATGTGTGTTGCAGGTCTTGGTGCACTGGGTGTCAGCGTTGTGTATATCATCACAAAGAACGTTGACGTACTTTCTGGATTCAGCCTTGGTGCTTCTTCCATCGCACTGTTTGCACGTGTTGGTGGTGGAATCTATACAAAGGCAGCTGACGTAGGAGCTGACCTTGTAGGTAAGGTTGAGGCAGGAATCCCGGAGGATGACCCTCGTAACCCGGCTGTTATCGCGGATAACGTAGGTGATAACGTAGGTGATGTTGCTGGTATGGGTGCAGACCTTTTTGAGTCCTATGTAGGATCTCTGGTATCTGCCCTTACACTTGGTGCGGTAGCCGGAGCAGTTTCCGGTGTTCTCTATCCGCTGGCTATTGCAGGCTGTGGACTGATCGCATCCATCATTGCAACATTCTTTGTAAAAGGTGATGATAATTCCAATCCGCAGAAAGCCCTCACAAGAGGAAACTATGTATCTGCAACACTTGTTATCATTGTGTCCCTGATCCTCAGCAAGACTCTCTTCGGAGACATGAAGGCAGCCATCGCTGTGATCGCAGGTCTTGTTGTCGGTGTCATCATCGGAAACATTACAGAGTATTACACATCTGCAGATTATAAACCGGTTCAGGGAATCGGCGAGCAGTCTGAGACAGGTGCAGCTACAACTATCATCAGTGGTATCGCAGTAGGTATGAAATCTACAGCATTCCCGATCCTGCTGATCTGTGTTGGTATTTTTGTAGCATACGGTGTGGATGGATTATACGGAATCGCTCTTGCAGCAGTTGGTATGCTTTCCACAACAGGAATCACAGTTGCCGTTGACGCGTATGGACCCATCGCTGACAATGCCGGTGGTATTGCAGAGATGTCAGGTCTGGATGAGTCAGTTCGTGAGATCACAGATAAGCTTGATTCTGTAGGTAACACAACAGCAGCTATGGGTAAAGGCTTCGCGATCGGTTCCGCAGCTCTTACAGCGCTTGCTCTGTTTGTATCTTATGCGAATGCAGTAAATCTGGATGCGATCAATATCCTTGCTCCTCGTGTTACGATCGGTATCTTTATCGGTGGTATGCTTACATTCCTCTTCTCGGCCTTCACAATGGAATCCGTTTCCAAGGCTGCTTACAAGATGATCGAGGAAGTAAGACGCCAGTTCCGTGAGAAACCGGGTATCATGAAGGGTACCGAGAAACCGGATTACAAATCATGCGTTGCGATCTCCACAACAGCAGCTCTTCACGAGATGATGCTTCCTGGAATCATGGCGGTCGTTGTTCCGGTTATCGTAGGTGTTGTTCTTGGCGTTGAGGCTCTTGGAGGACTTCTTTCCGGTGCTCTTGTAACAGGTGTACTGATGGCGATCTTCATGTCCAACGCAGGTGGTGCATGGGATAATGCAAAAAAATACATCGAGACAGGTCATCATGGCGGAAAAGGCAGCGAGGCGCACAAAGCAGCCGTTGTCGGCGATACAGTCGGCGATCCGTTCAAAGATACATCAGGGCCTTCCATTAACATCCTGATCAAGCTTATGACTATTGTATCACTGGTATTTGCTCCTCTGTTCTTATCCATCGGAGGACTTCTGTAAATATCATTTCAGAAAAAAAGTAAACCCATATTATATAAAAAAAGCTCTTTGCAGAGAAATCTGCAGGGAGCTTTTTTTGTGCGACAGGCGGCGGAATTGTACGGATATGAGAGTGGACTCTGGTTATGAGTCAGTTTCTGGATTTTCTGTTCGTGCAGCCTGTTCAATCAGTGTCCGGTTTACATCATCCTCATAGGTCCGCATCTGCACCTGCATAGGTGTGGGATCATCGCTTAGCTTCAGATGCCCGAAATGATTAAAGAAGATCAGTACGCCGAGGCCGATCCCGATGGAGTAGGAAATCTCCAGGATGGTAAAGCCGGAGGAACTTTTTCCCGTAACAAGAGTGTAAAACTGGCTAAAAAGGCTGCCCATATCTACGTCATTATTAAAGGTCATAATGGAAAAAGCGGCGCCGAAAAAGGAAACCAGGCATACAAAAAGGATTTTCACATACCGGAAAATTTTCCCTGTGGCAGAGCTGATGCAGTAGGTGATGATAAAATCCGTTTCCCCGATGGGAGAAATATCAATGGAGGGTTCCAGCTTCTGGATCTTTTTCAGAAGATCCGAGACAGACATCACATAGCGTCCGGGCTTTTTCACATCCAGAACGATCACAGGCATGACCCGCAGACGATTGAGGATTTTGGGGTCACTCATGGAAAGTGCAGCGATATCCTGAAGATATACATGTGGGTTGGTGACTTCAATGTTCTGATCCAGCTGCAGATAAAGAGTATCACTCATGAGAAAAAACTCCTTTCCCGGAATATTATTTTTTCATTTTTGGACGGAAGAAGAGACTGGCCAGATAAGAGAAGATCAGGGCGGAGGAAACTCCGGCAGCACAGGCAGTGAAGCCTCCTGTAAAAAGCCCAAGGATGCCGTCTTCTTCAATGGCTTTTTTCATACCCTCCCATAATACATGTCCGAAACCGATCAGCGGGACGGAGGCCCCGGCACCTGCAAAATCCACCAGCGGCCGGTAGACGCCAACGGCACTTAACAGGGCGCCGCTGCATACCAGAAGTACCATCACACGGCCAGGCATCAGCTTTGTCTTGTCCAGAAGGATCTGGATCAGGGCACAGACAAGGCCACCGAACCAGAATGCGTTAAAGTAATCCATGCTCATACCTCCATATGCTCGATGACAACTCCGTGGGCAATACCCGGAATACTGTCACCTTCATTAAAGCTTACTTTGGAAAGAAGCGCTCCTGTTGGTACAAAAAGGATCCGCTTCCATTCTCCGGATACAATCTTCGGAAGGATATAGGAGGCAAGGACTACAGCAGAACAGCCGCAGCCGCTTCCTCCTGCGTGGGTGTCCTGAGAAGGATTGTCATAGATCAGGATACCGCAGTCTTTATGAATGGGAGAAAGCCGGATATTTTGTTCCTCCAGAAGATCCAGGAAAATTTTCTGCCCGATGATCCCCAGATCCCCGGTAAAGACGGCATCATAATCCGAAGGCGTCCGCCCGAAATCCGAAAAGCTTCGTGCAATGGTATCGCAGGCTGCAGGAGCCATACAGCCTCCCATGTTCATGGAATCCCTGAGACCGTAATCCATCACACGGCCGGCAGTAAGGCCAGTGATAGCAGCACAGCCTTTGCCGGAGCGCAGAGGAGCTTTTTCTCCGGGAGGAGATGTACTTAGGATACAGGCACCGCTTCCGGTTACTGTCCAGGTGGCAGAAAACGGCCGCTGGTTTCCGTATCCCAGAGGAAAACGAAATTCTTTTTCTGCACTTGCGAAATGGCTGGAGGTGGCACATAAGACCCGTGTGCCGAATCCGGCGGTCAGAGCAAGGGAACCGAGAGAAAGTGCTTCCCCTATGGTGGAGCAGGCGCCGTAAAGACCGTAAAAGGGAATTCCAAGCCCAGCGGAGCCGAAACAGGTGGCTGATGTCTGAGCGAGAAGATCTCCGGCGAACATCAGATGGATATCTTCGGAGCTCAGTCCGGCTTTGCTTATGGCCTGAGTGGCAGTTTCTTTCTGCAGTGTGCTTTCCGCAGATTCCCAGGTGTCACAGCCAAACATGGGGTCTTCACAGACCAGGTCAAAAAGATTTCCAAGAGGACCGTCCGCCTCTTTCTGACTGACGATGGATGCGGCGCTTTCGATATACAAAGGCTGTGAAAATGCAATGCTGGCTGCGCCAAGTCTGAGATTTTTGCTCATGATATCACCTCCAGGATCTTTAGGATATAATAGATCACACCCAGTCCCCAGGCGCTTAAGATGCCGTAGAGGATCACAGGACCTGCAATAGTAAAGATCTTGCACCCTATGCCGAAAACCTGTCCTTCTGCCCGGAACTCAATGGCGGATGCAGCCACTGAGTTGGCGAATCCGGTAATGGGAACAAGACTTCCTGCACCGCCGAATTTGCCGATTTTGGGATAAATACCAAAGCCCGTGAGAAGGACGCTTAAGAGAATGAGAAGGACAGAACACCAGGTTCTGGAATCGGAAGCATCTGCACCGAGAGCCTGTGCTGCGTTTAAGATAACCTGTCCAAGAAGACAGATCAGTCCGCCTGTGAGAAAAGCTTTTGCCATATTCAGCGGCAGACTGTGGGTGGGAGTAAGCTGCTTGACATATTGTTCATATTTTTTTTTGTTGATATTTTGCATATGGAAAATCCTTTCGTGAGATGGTAGAGTGACAGTAAGAATTACATCCAGCTCATGGCATAATAAAACAGGGAGCCCAGGGCTTTTCCGGCAGCAATGGAAATTATTACCGGAGAAAGCCCCTGAGAGAGCTTCAGCCGTCTGGCAAAGACGGGAAAGACTTTTGCGATTTCTGCCAGTGCAAGGATCCAGCCGCCCAGGAAAATTCCGAAAAATACTCCGCAGACAGCCAGGAAAAAAGGTCCCAGCGGAATTCTGATCGGAAACAGGGTGACGACGGTTCCGGCAACTGTTCCCAGAAGTGTCAGATCTTCATAAAGAAAAATCTGGTCAGCTGTATGCGTGATACCTGCATAGCGGGGAACAATGGAAAGGCCGATCAGCAGTCCGGAGACACCTCCTGCAACGATGATCCCGGCACAGAAACCGATAAAGCACAGAATCAGCTGTTGAAGCATGGACAGAACCTCCTTGTGGGATTGTATGGGAATAGTATGAGAAAATATAAATTTTTTATGCGAAAATCTTAAAAAACAAGAATATCTGTACATTTACGGACAGAGATAGTATAATAAAAAGGAATATAGACAGCGGCGGACAGGCGCTGTCTTTCTCAATCAAAAGAAAAAACAGTGTCAGGAGGACGGATATGCAGGATGCTTTTTCACGTATGGAATTGCTCGTTGGAAATACAGGTGTAAAAAAACTCAGCAGGGCGAAAATTGCAGTATTCGGTCTTGGCGGAGCCGGATCACAGGTGGCAGAGTCACTTGCGCGCTGCGGTGTGGGGAGTCTGACACTGATCGATCATGAAAAGATCACATTGACGAATATCGGAAGCCAGGTGCTGGCACTTCATTCTACTCTGGGAATGAGCAAGGTAGAGGCGGCCAAGAAGAGAATCCGGGATATTGATGAGAATATTTTGGTGCATACCTACGAAACCTTTTATAATGAGGAGACTGCGGGAATGTTTGAATTGCGTTCCTTTGATTATATTGTGGATACAATGGGAACACTGTCGTCAAAACTGCTTCTGATCAGCAGAGCAAGGGAGGGACGTGTGCCTGTGATCTCCTGCCTGGACATCGGGGACAAGATAGACCCGTCTAGACTTGAGGTTGCGGATATCAGCAGGACCACAGTATGCCCGGCGGCCAGGATCATAAAAAAAGAACTGCGTAAACAGGGAATACGTAAACTCAAAGTACTGTATTCCAGAGAACAACCGGCAAAAGAAAAGCTTTTCAGACGGAGAAGAACTATGGTGAAGAAGCCTGCCGAAGGAAATATTTCCTTTGTAACAGGGACTGCGGGATATCTGCTGGCGGGAGAAGTTGTGCGGGATATACTGTCAGCCGGAAACGTTTCACACAGCTGACAGCAAATGAGAAATTGAGCGCAGATCACGGACAGATCCAGTTCATGAGCATGAGTCAAGGCGGAACAGTAATGTCTGCTTTACAGAAATAAAACAGAAAGACTGAGGAAATAAAAAGTGAATTCAGAAATCATAAAAAAGTTCTGCGATCTTCTTGGAGAAGAACGTGTTTTTACAGGCGAAGCAATGAGCCGTCATACAACTTTTAAGATCGGAGGTCCGGCGGATTATTTTCTGATGCCGGATAAAGACACAGATGTGGGGCGTATCGTAAAAATCTGTAAAGAAAGTGCGATCCCTTATTTTATCCTCGGAAACGGAAGTAATCTTCTGGTAGGAGACGGCGGTTACCGTGGCGCGGTTATCCAGATCTACAAAAATATGTCTGCCGTTACCGTAGAAGGAACAGAGATTACCGTACAGGCAGGTGCGCTGCTTTCATCGGTGGCAGCAGCAGCAAAAAATGCAGCTCTTACAGGCTTTGAGTTTGCAGGCGGGATCCCGGGAACTATGGGCGGTGCGGTTGTGATGAATGCAGGTGCCTATGGCGGCGAAATGAAGGATGTTCTCACAGAGGTAACTGTGATGGATGAGGAGGGAGAGATCGTTACCCTTCCGGCAGATAAACTGGAACTGGGATATCGTACCAGCATCATCAAAACCGCAGGTTATATCGTGCTGGAAGCAAAGCTGCAGCTGAAGGAGGGAAATCCGGAAGTGATCCGTGAGACCATGAAAGATCTGACGATCCGTCGTACCACCAAACAGCCGTTGGAGTATCCCAGTGCTGGAAGTACCTTTAAGAGACCGGAGGGATATTTTGCAGGTAAGCTGATCATGGACAGCGGTCTTGCTGGATATCAGGTAGGTGGTGCACAGGTTTCTGAGAAACACTGTGGCTTTGTGATCAATGCAGGCGGTGCAACTGCCAGGGATGTCCGCACGCTGATGGATAATGTCAGGGATATCGTTTATAAGAAATATGGAGTTACGCTGGAACCGGAGGTGAAGTTCCTGGGTGATTTTGAAGCCTGATGACCATTTCTGGTACATCGTTTTCAAAATAATTATACCACTTACTTGTCTGTGGATCCGATCGCACAGACCTAAAAGGCTCAGCGTAGTCCGGCTTTCAGGTACCCAGGATACGAAACAGAGGGAACAGGAATGCGTATGTACGCTTTGCAGATAACGGAAGAAGAAATGGAAAGGAAGAGAGACTATGCGTTTTGTGATCGTTACAGGAGTGTCAGGAGCAGGAAAAACAGCTGCACTTAAAATGTTGGAGGATATGGGATATTTCTGCGTGGATAATCTTCCAATCCAGCTTCTGGAAAAATTTGCTTCCCTTCTTCCTGAGATGCAGAGCGAAAATGTTAGAAATGTGGCTCTGGGGATCGATGCCAGAAGCGGAAGTGCCCTTGATGAACTGGAAGTAGTTCTGGACCGTATGAAGCAGACCGGGTATGATTACGAGATCCTGTTTATGGATGCAGAGGATTCTGTCCTTGTAAAACGCTATAAAGAATCCAGAAGAAGCCACCCGCTGGCAAGAGCAGGGAGAGTGGATGAGGGAATCCGCCTGGAACGTGAGAAAACAAAATTTCTCCGGAAACGTGCGGATTATATCATTGATACCAGCCATCTGCTTACCAGGGAGCTTCGCCAGGAAATCGAAAAGATCTTTGTGGATGACAGAGAGTTCAGCAATATCATGATCTCTGTGCTTTCCTTCGGCTTTAAGTATGGAATCCCGGCAGATGCAGATCTTGTGTTTGATGTGCGATTTCTTCCCAATCCCTATTATGTGGATGAACTGCGTCCTCTGACAGGCCTTGACGATGAAGTGTTCAATTATGTGATGGCCAGTGATACGGCGAAAGCCTTCGCGGACAAACTGGAGGATATGATCCGTTTTCTGATCCCTAACTACATTAAAGAAGGGAAAACAAGCCTTGTGATCGGTATCGGATGTACAGGGGGAAAACATCGTTCTGTTACTATTGCCAGAGAACTTTTTTCCAGGCTTTCCAAATCGGATGAATACGGTATCCGCCTGGAGCACAGGGATGCGGAGAAGGACAGACTTCTGAAAAAATAACTGCCGCGATGAAAAGGGTGGCAGGGAAACAGTAAAAGAGGGTTCGGGATGTCATTTTCAGGAAAAGTCAAAGAAGAACTTGCAGGACAGCTTAGTCTGGCCAGGCACTGTCAGGTGGCAGAACTGGCGGCACTGCTCTGCGGCTGCGGCCGTGTGGAAAAAATGTCGGATGGAAACAGAAAACTATGGATCCAGACAGAAAATGAAGCAGTTGCAAGAAAAAGCTTTACATTATTGCGAAAAACCTTTAATATAGAGACAGCGATTGTTATCCGGGAAGGGTCTCATCTCAAACGGGGTAAGGTATATCTTGTTGAGGTTACGGATCCTGCCAGAACAGAGGAAGTACTGCAGGGGACAAAGCTTTCTGTGGATAACGAAACCGGTTTACTTGAAATGGATAATTCGCTTGTGGTTCAGATGAACTGTTGCAAGCGGGCATTTATTCGCGGTACTTTTTTGTCGTCCGGTTCGATCAGTGATCCAGAGAAAGGGTATCATTTTGAGATCGTGTGTCCGGACAGCAGGAAAGCAGAACAATTACAGGGGATTATCCGCAGTTTTCACGTAGAAGCTAAAATTGTGGTGCGCAAGAAATCATATGTGGTCTATGTGAAGGAAGGCGCGCAGATCGTTGACATGCTGGCAGTCATGGAGGCGAACGTAGCCCTTATGGATCTGGAGAACATCCGGATACTTAAGGAAATGCGTAACACGGTAAACCGTAAGGTGAACTGTGAGGCTGCGAATATCAATAAAACGGTAAATGCGGCAGTAAGACAGGTGGAAGATATACAGCTGATCAGCAGAACTATCGGCTTTGAGAGCTTAAGTGATGGATTGGCACAGATAGCCAGGCTGAGACTGCAGTATCCGGATGCCACACTGAAAGAATTAGGTATGATGTTGAATCCGCAGGTGGGCAAATCAGGTGTGAATCACCGGCTTCGCAAGCTGAGTGAGATCGCAGATGAGCTGCGGGAGAACAAGGAGGAGCTATTATGATTAAAAAACCAATCACTATCAACTTATCCACTGGACTGGAGGCAAGACCTGTAGCACAGCTTGTTCAGGTGGCAAGCCAGTTTAACAGTGAAATTTATGTTGAGATTGGCAAAAAAAGAGTCAATGCAAAGAGCATTATGGGAATGATGACCCTGGGACTTGACGCTGGAGAAGAGATTACACTGTCTGCCAACGGTGATGATGAGAATGCAGCGATGGAGAGCATTGAACAGTATTTAAGCAACCAGTAATCAGTTGGGACAGAGCAGTCCGCGGAAAAGGGTAGATTCCTGCGGATGTGGAATATAAAGGGATACAGACGGAAAGGAAGACCGATTCCCGCTGTATCCCTTTCCGCTTCAAAGTACCTACAAATATGAAAGAGGAAGATTACCTATGTCAAAAGTATTGAAATTTATCGTACATTTTGTTGTGATATGCACACTGATCTGTGTACTGGGACTTGTTCTTCCGCCGTTCTTCGGGGTGAGAACAGTGATCGTGGATAAATCCGATAAGGCAACGAACCTCCCAGTCGGATCTGTTACATATGCGATCCCGGAGAAGAGTTCTGCGATCAGCGCAGGTACTCCAATCCTTGTACAGAAAGATTCCGAGACATATAAATATACGATCACCAATCTCGATGCCTCCAAGGGAACCGGAACAGTAACAGATCAGTCCGTTTCCGGAGGAAAGACTTTTACCATTAAGGTTGGAGATTATGTTCCGAAAGTTGTAGTTACCATTGGCTATGTGGGATATCTTATGGTGGCTACAGAAAGTATTGAAGGCCTGATCATTCTTGGTCTGGTCGTATTGTTCCTGATCATCCTGTATGTGATCGCAGAGCTCTGGAAGAAAGAGCCGGATGATATTGAGGAAGATGTGAACGATCCGGAACCGGGTTATGTGAAGTCCAGGAAAGAACTGAAGCAGGAAGAAAAAGCACGTGCCAGAAGAATGAAGGAAGAAGAAAAAGAGATCATTCAGGAAGAAAAGGCACGAAAACACAAAAATAAAAAAGCAGATAAGCGTAAGGTCCGTACGGGCGGTTTCGTAGATGAGATTGACGAAGAGGATGTTACAGGCTATTCGGAGAATAAAAAGAAGGCTGCCATACAGCAGACTGCACAGACTGCCGCAAGTGAAGCTCATGCGGAACTTAAGAAAGAGATTGCAGCAGCCACTTCAGAAGAAGCAGATATGCTTTCCAGACTGGAAATGGCAGAACGTACGGTTGAAGAAAACAGAAAGCCGCATCCGGCCGGAAAGGTCGAAGAGGTTCCGGAAGAGGAAGAGGAGCCGGTTACCATTGGAAGCCTTGCGATGCCGTCTTATTCCGCAGCGCAGCTTGCAAGCCGCGTAAAGAAGGCCGGTGATGCACCGGATATCGTTAAGGATGACATCACGAAGGTTACACTGTTTGATTACTCGGATATCATCAGTGGTGATGTGGACGATATGGAAGAATAAAATAAGTACCTATTATATAAGAAGAAAATGGTTCAGAAATGAGCCATTTTCTTCTTTTTTAAAAAAAATCAAAAAAATTTAAAAAAAGGCTTGCATTCTGAAGAATCATCGTATATACTAATCCTTGCTGTGACATTGATAGCTATGAAGCGCGAGGTTGCTGCCACACTGGCAGGTTTTCCGTGGAGCGAATGTCAAGTTAGGAAACTGACGACAAGTCACTGTACAAAGTTCAATAACCATCTTGGGATGGGACGTGTGTGCAAATATACCATGACACACACGGAGATGTGTACAGTCGCCGCTTGTCGTACTGCTATATAAGTACGAATAGGAGGAGACTTTTTTTATGGCAAATCAGGTAATGAGAATCACATTAAAGGCATATGATCATCAGCTCGTTGATGCATCTGCAGCAAAGATCATCGAGACAGTAAAGAAGAACGGAGCAATGGTAAGTGGACCGGTTCCGCTTCCTACTAAGAAAGAGGTTGTTACAATCTTAAGAGCTGTTCATAAATACAAAGATTCCAGAGAGCAGTTTGAGCAGAGAACACATAAGAGACTTATCGATATCCTGACACCAACTCAGAAAACAGTAGATGCACTTTCCAGACTGGAAATGCCGGCTGGTGTTCACATCGATATCAAGATGAAAAACCGCTAATAATGTCATTTGACATTAACTATATGATTACCGAATGGTAATCCGCTATAAGGAGGAAGAAAGAAATGAAGAAAGCTATTTTAGCTACTAAAGTCGGAATGACTCAGATCTTCAATGAAGATGGAATGTTAATTCCGGTAACTGTTTTACAGGCAGGTCCTTGCGTTGTAACTCAGGTTAAAACTGAGGAGAACGATGGATACACATCAGTTCAGGTTGGCTTCGGCGAGATCAGAGAGAAACTGGTCAACAAACCGGAGAAAGGCCACTTTGACAAAGCTGGTGTAGCTGTAAAGAGATTTGTAAAAGAGTTCAGATTTGACAATGCCGGCGAGTATGAGGTTGGACAGGAAATCAAGGCTGATATCTTTGCAGCAGGAGATCATATCGATGCTACTGCAGTTTCCAAAGGTAAAGGCTTCCAGGGCGCCATCAAGAGACATGGCCAGTCCAGAGGACCTATGGCTCACGGTTCTAAATATCATCGTCATGCAGGTTCCAACGGCGCTTGCTCCGATCCGAGCAAGGTTTTCAAAGGAAAACATATGCCAGGTCACATGGGACATGTTCAGGTAACTGTTCAGAATCTTGAGATCGTACGTGTAGATACAGAAAATAACTTACTGTTAGTTAAGGGTGCTGTTCCAGGACCTAAGAAATCTTTGGTTACAATCAAAGAGACAGTAAAGTCCTTATAATAGGAAAGGAGGAGCATCAGAATGGCTAATGTAACTGTTTATAATATGGAAGGCAATGAAGTTGGCACAATGGAGCTGAATGACGCAGTATTCGGCGTTGAGATCAACGAGCATCTCGTTCATCTTGCAGTTGTTCGTCAGCTTGCAAATAACCGTCAGGGAACTCAGAAAGCGAAAACTCGTTCTGAGGTAAGAGGCGGCGGAAGAAAACCGTGGAGACAGAAAGGAACAGGTCATGCAAGACAGGGTTCCATCCGTGCACCACAGTGGACAGGCGGCGGTGTTGTATTCGCTCCGGTTCCGAGAGATTATGAAGTAAAAATGAACAAGAAGGAAAGAAGAGCAGCTCTTAAATCCGCTCTGACATCCAAGGTTCAGGATAATAAACTTGTTGTTGTTGACAGCCTTGCACTTGCTGAGGTTAAGACAAAAGAGATGCAGAAGGTTCTTACAAACCTGAAAGCAGAGAAAGCTCTTGTAATCACAGCTGACAACGATCAGAACGTAGTTCTTTCCGCAAGAAACATCGCTGACGTGGAAACTGCAACACCGGCTACAATCAACACATACGATGTTATGAAACACAACACCGTAGTTGTTACAAAGGATGCCGTTGCATCTATCGAGGAGGTATACGCATAATGGCAAGTATTCAGTACTATGACGTAATCATCCGTCCGGTTATCACAGAGAAATCCATGGCAGACATGGGTGAGAAGAAATATACATTCCTTGTACATCCGGAAGCTAACAAGACTCAGATCAAAGAGGCTGTTGAGAAGATGTTCGAGGGAACAAAAGTTAAGAGCGTAAACACCATCAACAGTGATGGAAAGAAAAAACGCCGTGGAATGGTAGTTGGAAAAACTGCTAAGACTAAAAAAGCTATCGTAGCTCTTACAGAAGAGAGCAAAGATATCGAGATTTTTGAGGGACTTTAATTAACAGATAAGTCCGAATATGTGCACGAAAGCACGAGAACAAATTCGAAAGGAGAAACATCATGGGAATCAAAAGCTATAACCCATATACACCGTCAAGAAGACATATGACTGGTTCCGACTTCTCTGAGATTACAGCTGCAAAACCAGAGAAATCCCTCGTTACTTCCCTTAAGAAGAACGCTGGACGTAACAATCAGGGTAAGATCACTGTAAGACATCAGGGTGGCGGAAGCAGAAGAAAATACAGAATCATCGACTTCAAGAGAAGAAAAGATGGAATCCCTGCAACAGTTAAAACAATCGAGTACGATCCGAACAGAACAGCTAACATCGCTCTGATCTGCTACGCAGATGGCGAGAAAGCTTACATCCTCGCTCCAGAGGGACTTAAAGTAGGCCAGAAGGTTTACAATGGTCCGGAAGCTGAGGTTCGTGTTGGAAACTGCCTCCCACTGGAGCTTATCCCGGTTGGTACTATGGTTCACAACATTGAGCTTCATCCTGGAAAAGGCGGACAGATGGTTCGTTCCGCTGGTAACAGTGCTCAGTTAATGGCTAAAGAAGGAAAATATGCAACTCTCAGACTTCCATCAGGAGAAATGAGAATGGTACCGCTTGAGTGCAGAGCTTCTATCGGAGTTGTAGGAAATGGTGATCACAACCTGGTCAACATTGGTAAAGCAGGACGTAAACGTCATATGGGAATCAGACCTACAGTTCGTGGTTCTGTTATGAACCCGAATGACCATCCGCATGGTGGTGGTGAAGGTAAGACAGGAATCGGTCGTCCGGGTCCGTGTACACCTTGGGGTAAACCAGCACTTGGTCTTAAGACAAGAAAGACTAAGAACAGAACTGACAAGTTCATCGTTAAGAGAAGAAACGCTAAATAATAGATATTTAATTTTGATATAGATTGAAAGGAGGAAGATTTAATGGGCAGATCACTTAAGAAAGGACCTTTCGTTGAAGAGCGTCTTATGAAGAGAATTGACGCTATGAACGCAGCTAATGAAAAGAAGGTCGTAAAGACATGGTCAAGAGCTTCCACAATTTTCCCAGAAATGGTTGGACACACAATCGCAGTGCATGATGGCAGAAAGCATGTTCCTGTATTCATCAGTGAGGACATGGTAGGCCACAGACTTGGCGAATTCGCTCCTACAAGAACATACAAAGGTCATGCAGGAGAAAAGACAACTAAGGTTAATAATTAACAACTAAGAAATTAGTTAAGGAGGGAAAATAAAGTGCAAGAGCAAGAAACAGTAGTAAAAAACGAAGCGAAAGCAACTCTTAA
>OIDR01000037.1_pt1 | contig 41921 bp, 30 predicted proteins | sample 1581641 | NCBI WGS metagenome assembly OIDR01 (sample SAMEA3882550, study PRJEB24775) | human gut metagenome | biome: human-associated habitat; feature: intestine environment; material: feces | place: Netherlands | collected 2009/2010
GCGAGTTTATTAAGGTTTATATTCTCTTTATCGCTCATTTTATTCATTTTGAAAACAGTTGAACGGTGAACGGTCATTTTTACCCGCTCAGCGTACAGAAGCCCAGCTTAGGTATATCTACGCCATTTACGTGCAACTTTATTTTAATAGAGCAGGGATTAGACTAGATTATGCAAACTATATCTCCACTAAACACAAAACAGACAACGTAATATCTTACTCGCACTATACGAGATTCTATGCATTAATAAGACGAGTATGCACCTCTGCAAAAACATGGGGCTTTTCATTCAGCATAAGGAATAAAGATGAGCTCCAAAAAGGCAACCAGCCCCAAAGCACGGGGATAGAAGGCAGCAACAGCCAAAACCTCCATCCATCCCCGAAGTGGCGTGAGGTTTCGCGGCAAAGCCGCGAAACAGCGAAGGGGACTAAAGGCCCCCACAACCACGTCCTTCATTCAGCCACACAATCCGAGGACGTAGTCGTAGCAGGATCTGAGGGCTGACCTTCGCGGACATTCCGCAGGACGAAAGAACCCCCGCCGCACGTAGTGCGCAGCGGGGCCTCCGACATGTCCGAGGACGATTCTGGGGCTAACGGGCGGGGCCGCCGAACCAGGTTAAGCAGCCGGGCAGATCTTCTTGAAGAGCTCGATGACGTCGTCGAGTGTCGCCTCGCGCGGGTTGCCCGGGAAGCAGGCATCGGCCATGGCGTCCTTGGCCAGGACCTCGATCTCGTCAGCCTTCATGGCCTCGCAGACGTGCGGGATGTTCACGTCGGCGGAAAGCTGCTTGACGGCGGCGATAGCGGCGTCGGCGGCCTCGTCGGTGCTCATGCCCGTGGTGTCAACGCCCATGGCAACGGCGACCTTGGCCAGGCGCTCGGTGCAAACCGGCTTGTTGAACTCCATGGCGATCGGCAGCAGCATGGCGCAGGCGACACCGTGCGGGGTATCGTAGTGAGCGGACAGGGTGTGAGCCATGGCGTGATCGATGCCCAGGCCGACGTTAGAGAAGCCCATGCCGGCGACATACTGACCAAGAGCCATGCCCTCGCGGCCGGAGCCGGGCTGACCGGACTTGGCCTCGGCGACGGAGTCGCGCAGGTTCTCGCTGATCAGCTTAATAGCCTCAAAGTGGAACATGTCGGAGAGCTCCCAAGCGCCCTTGGTGGTGTAGCCCTCGATGGCGTGGGTCAGAGCGTCCATGCCGGTAGAGGCGGTCAGGCCGGCGGGCATGGAAGCCATCATGTCGGGATCGACGACGGCGACCTCGGGGGCGTCGTTGGTGTCGACGCACACGAACTTGCGGACCTTCTCGGGGTCGGTGATGACGTAGTTGATGGTCACCTCGGCAGCGGTACCGGCAGTCGTCGGCACAGCGATGGTGAACACGGCGTGGTTCTTAGTGGGAGCAACGCCCTCGAGGCTGCGGACATCGGCGAACTCGGGGTTGTTGATGATGATGCCGATGGCCTTGGCAGTGTCCATGGAGGAACCGCCACCGATGGTCACGATAGCGTCAGCCTCGGCGGCCTTAAAGGCCTCGACGCCGTCCTTGACGTTCTGGATGGTGGGGTTGGGCTTGATCTCGGAGTAAAGGCTCCAAGCGATGCCGGCGGCGTCGAGCTCGTCGGTCACCTTAGCGGTAACGCCAAACTTGACCAGATCGGGGTCGGAGCAGACGAAGATCTTCTTGTAGCCGCGACGCTGGAGCTCGCCGGGGATCTCCTTGATGGCGCCGGAACCATGATAAGAGATGGTATTGAGAACGAAACGATTAGCCATTGATAGCCTCCTATCGTGCGCGGGGCACCCGTTACGCCCCGCACTATAAGTCCCATCCTAACGCTTTTGAAACAAAAAACACGCGAGAACGTCAAAAGTGTTAAAGCGTTTCAACAGATGATGAAAAATATTGCGGCAAAGGGACAGCCCCTTTGCCGCATTCGGTTACTTTCGGCAGCCCTCTTTCCAAGCCTCGGCCGCAACCTTCCAGCGTAAGCGCAAGTCGCGCTCGCGGTCGATGAACATGATGGCAAACGCGACAAACAGCAGCAAGCTCGCCACGACGATGGCATGCAGGCCCATGCGCTCAATGCACCAGTTGCCCAGCACGGCGCCAAACACAAAGGTAAAGATCACGCCAAAGTACAGCACGCCGTTTTCCAAAAAGCCGCGCTTGTGGGTGATGATGTAGTCGTCCACGTTTTGCAGCGCATTGCGCAGGTTACCGATGCACATGGTCGTGGCGATGCCGTGACCATGTATCTTGCGGAAGCTCTCGACCTGCATGCCGCAGGCAAACGAGGTGAGGCAGTTGGCGAGTAGGTTGTAACCGCCACCGGGGATAAAGCTCACGCCCAGCAAGATGACGGCTTCAAAGAACACTGTCACCTGACGCCAGTGGATCACACTGCCAAACCGCTCGTGTACCAGGTCGGCAAGCATAATACCCACGGCAAACGACACCACAGGGAAGAAGTAGCGCCCCGCAAGTGCCCAATTGCCCTCCGAAATGCTCACGCCCACGAGCAAGATGTTGCCCGTCTGCGCGTTGGCGAAAACATGGTCGCGCCCAATGTACGAATAAACGTCCATAAAGCCACCGGCGAGTGCCAAGATGATGCCCAGCTCAATAGACTCCGATATCTGTTTGGCACGCTGCATCGTCGTGCATCCTCCTTGTTGACGACTCTCTCGTGCGTTGGCGGAAACATAGCCGCCGTTCATACTGTAACCCATTGACAACATGGCGTGCGCGCGAGACGGGTTCCCCAACGCGCAGATACACAGTCTGGAAACAAACGGTGGGTGCGACACACGCATCGACGCGCCGATCCGCCAGCCCATGTACTCCACCAGTCTTTTTAGCGCCGTCCCAAAAAGACTGGTTACAATTACGTGCAGCATACTAACAACGGGAGGAATCGTGGCAAAAAAGCCCCAGGACGCTCAGCACAACCAGCACGGCAAGCATGCCCAGCGCGGCCAGCAGCAAAAGCGCAGCGGTAAGGCGCAGGCCACGGTCGCCCGCACCAAGCATTCCCAAGCGACGCCCGCCCGCCCCTGGCGACCGGGCCGCGATAAGTTCCTCCCCGTCAGCCGCGCCGACATGGATGCGCGCGGCTGGGACCAGTGCGACTTTGTCTACATCTGCGGCGACGCCTACGTGGACCACCCAAGCTTTGGCATGGCCATCATCAGCCGTGTCCTCGACGCGCACGGCTACAAGGTGGGCATCATCTGCCAGCCCGACTGGACCGACCCCGCCAGCATCACCGTGCTCGGCGAGCCACGCCTGGGCTTTCTCGTCAGTGCCGGTAACATGGACTCCATGGTCAACCACTATTCGGTGACCAAGCACCGCCGCCACACCGACGCCTATACCCCCGGTGGCGAGGAGGGGCACCGTCCCAATCGCGCCGTCACGGTCTACGGCAACCTCATCCGCCAGACGTTTAAGGATGCCCCCATCATCATCGGCGGCATCGAGGCAAGCCTGCGCCGCCTGGCCCACTACGACTACTGGCAGGACAAGCTCAAGCGCTCGGTACTGCTCGACTCGGGCGCCGACATTCTCATCTACGGCATGGGCGAGCACGCGATTGTCGAAATTGCCGACGCGCTCGACGCGGGACTGCCTGTCGATCAGATCACCTATATCAACGGCACCGTCTACCGCACGAGCTCGCTCGACGAGGTCTACGACTACGACCTGCTGCCCAGCTGGGACGACCTTGCCGCCGACAAGCTCAACTACGCGCGCAGCTTTAACGTGCAGCAGCAGAATATGGACCCCATCACCGGGCATCGCCTGGTAGAGCCCTACCCCAACAGCGTCTATGTGGTGCAGAACCCGCCGTCGGCGACACTCACCACCGACGAGATGGACGAGGTGGCCGAACTCCCCTACGCACGCGATTGGCATCCCGACTACGACGCAGCGGGCGGCGTGCCGGCCTTTGCCGAGATCAAGTTTTCCATTAGCTCCAACCGCGGATGCTTTGGCGAGTGCTCATTTTGCGCCCTCACCTTCCACCAGGGCCGCGTGCTGCAGATGCGCAGCCACGACTCGATCATGCGCGAGGCCGAGCTGCTCACGCGCGATCCCGAGTTTAAGGGCTACATCAACGACGTGGGAGGACCGACGGCCAACTTTAGCCGTCCTGCCTGCGACAAGCAGCTCAAGCACGGCGTGTGCAAGAACAAGCGCTGCCTGTGGCCGAGTGTATGCAAGAACATGGCGGTCGACGAGAGCGGCTACACGCAGCTGTTGCGCGACCTGCGCCAGCTGCCGGGCGTCAAAAAGGTCTTCGTGCGCAGCGGCATCCGCTTTGACTACACCATGGCCGATGCCTCGGACGAGTTTTTGCGCGAGCTGCTGGAGCATCACGTCTCGGGCCAGCTGCGCGTAGCGCCCGAGCACGTGAGCGACGCGGTGCTGTCCGTGATGGGCAAGCCGAGCCGCGCCGTCTACGATGCATTCTGCCGTAAATTTGAACGCTTGAATCGCGAGTATGGACTCAAGCAGTATGTGGTGCCGTACCTCATCTCGAGCCACCCGGGCTCAACCATGAAGGAAGCCGTGGACCTTGCCGAGGCCGTGCGCGACATGGGATACATGCCCGAGCAAGTGCAGGACTTCTACCCCACGCCGTCCACCATGTCGACGTGCATGTACTACACCGGCGTGGACCCGCGCACCATGGAGCCGATCTATGTGGCGCGCGACCCGCACGAGAAGGCCATGCAGCGTGCGCTCATCCAGTATCGCAAGCCCGAGAACTACAAGCTCGTACGCGAGGCGCTGGAAAAGGCCGGGCGTCGTGACCTGATCGGCTACACCAAGCATTGTCTGATTCGCCCCGTGCCGCCACGCCCGGGCGAGACATCTGCTGGCGGCGGACACGGCGCTGGCAAGAAGGGCGGCAAGACCCACGGTGGCGCCGCCGGCAAGGGGCCCAAGGGCAGCAAGGGCCACGGCGGCATGTCGCGTGCGCAGAACACCGCCGGCCGCAATCGCGCGGCCCAGGGACGACAGGGCGCCAACGGCGGCGGACGCCGCAATTAGTGCGGGAATGTGGTAGATGTGGTCGCAGCGCTCTGTTGGCACGCTTGGCGCAGCGAGCGCATTGCCTCCACCAGGATCACGCCGGCGATCGCGACCGTAATTATCACGTCGAGCGGCGTGTTCACAAACCAGAGCAACGTCATGAGATACGACCCGGCGTTAAAGGCAAAGTGCAGCAGGATTGTGTAGCGGAGCTTTCCGGTCGTCACGAGCACCCAACCAAAGATGAGGCCGGCGGCACCCGCGTAGCAACCCTGCACCCAATTCATGTGCATAAAGCCGAAGACCGCCGCCTGCAGCACAATCGCCGCGGCGATACCCCACGTGCTTGGGGCCGCCCAGGGCACCATGGCGCCGTCCTGCGCGCTCGCACGACGCCGGCGCTTCCAAAGTGGGCGGCACTGCGGATTGAACGCTCGGAGCGAAAACTCAAAAATAATGCCGCGCACCAGCAGCTCTTCACAAAATGGGGCGCCGAGCACCGTAGTCAGGACGGCGAGATAGCTGGTGTCGCCCATGCCTGTTTCCTCGACAAGCTCGCTGTAGTCGGCCGCGGCCTCGGGCAACAGCGACAGCGCGGCGTCGCATAGGTAGCTAATGACCACCTGCAGGGCAAGGCCGATCACGATAACGCAGGCGATGCGTTTCCACGCCCCACGCGCTCCCCCGCCAAGCGGGCGCTCGCCCTGCCAGCGCGCCATAAACGAGCGCGGCCACAAATAACGCCACCACAGCAGCGCCATCAAAAACGACGCCGTCTGAGCGGCAGCCTGGAACCATTGGATATCGAGATTGTCGATCGGATAGCCCGTCAGCACCGATACGGCATCGAGAACTGAAAACAGAACCACGCTCAGGGCTATATCGGCAGCGACAACGCCAAAACAGGCAAGCGCCCAAATCATCGCATTGAGCATGCCAACCTCCTCAAAACCGTTCCCTAGTTCTACCACAACTCGGCAGAGAGCTGATCCCATGGGGACGGAGGAAACGGATCACTTATTGATGAGAATCGGGCGCAGTGCCAAAGGCCCCGCTGGGCGAAATGTCGAACGGAAAGGTGCCGCAGCGATTGAACGCGGCGATAAACATGCGGATAGCGTTGGACGGCGTGGTGCCTACGAGCTGGGTTGCCGCCGCGAAGGCCGCCTTTTCCTCGGGCAAGACCTTCGCGACAACCGGGGTCATGTGTTCTGCCATGGCGCTTCCTTTTTGAAACGACGGTGGTGCGGATAGATGCGGGCCACGCGGCTGGGCGACGGGCTGTGAAGGCAACCCGATTGGCCCGCATCTGGAGTTTGTTTCTACGGCGTTGGTATTACTTGGTAATCCTAGGTATTACCCCGCAGATAGAATACCATACCCGACCCCATGGGAACGGAGAAAAAACGGATCATTTTGTTGCTGAGTAAGTATTTAGAGCGTGATGATGTCCGAGATATTGAGGGCCTGAGCGTCGACGGCATCGTGCGTGACAAGCAGCAGCATGCGGCCGTCGAGCGCCGGCGCCCAGGGCGCACGATCGCCCACGGCGAGCGCAAGCTCCGCAGCAGCCCTGCCGCTCGCAGAGCCGCCTGCACGCCCATAACTGCCCTCGCCTTCTGATTCGCGCACGGCGCGGAAGGGACGCGGCGAACGTCGGCGTATGGCGCGCCCAATCTGGGCATCCGACGCATGGCGCCCTATTGTCTTGCATATTTTCGCTTGTGCCATGCATAAATAGACGGGGGCGCCCCTTCCCGTCCCAACGTACCCCCGCTTGGACCGTGCAAAAACCGGAGTATTCAGCATCGCGGCCCCCGCCGGCGACGCCGCGAACCGGGAGCATCGCGCGGCCGGCGTCGCTTTGGGGCACGGCGCGGCGCGAAACGCGCGTTATCGCCGCGCCGGGCCCCGTCCGCCAACCCAAATCGCCCGTCGAGGGATCTCGCGAGCTCAAATAGACGCTTCCGGCGCGTATGCAGCCACCCCAGCTTGCTGAAAACTCCCGAAAATGCACGGCGCGCCCCGGGGGACCCGTGCGTGCCGTTAAAAAACACGCCCACATCCAAAAGAATGCGGGCGTGGAAGCCAGATGGCGGCAAGGGCGCCAGGCAGCGGACGGAATCCCCGGCGCGTCCGCCCGGGCACCGCAGCCGCCGCGCGTCAGCAGAAAACCTCATGCCCTGCGTTGATGTCAGAGAGCCCATCCCCCATATCAATCCTTTGCGCAAAACGGAAATGCCCCGTCCGCGCAAGCACGCGAACGGGGCATTGGTCAAGTTTTACGGTCAGCGGCTCTTTTGTGCCAGCGTCTTCCGCCTTTAGCTAAGCTCGGGCCAGTAACCCTTGTTGGCCTCGATCATGTCGTCGAGAACTTCCTTGGCAACCTTCATCGAAGGCACGGTCTTGTTGAGCGTAAAGGCCTTGAGTGCCTTCTCGTACGAACCCTCGATCGTAGCCTCGACCACAAGCTTCTCGGAGTTCAGCTGCTGCATCATGAGGCCCTGCTGGAACAGAGGAATGTTGTCACGGCTGATGACCTCGGGGCCGTTCTTGCCAATGTAGGCAGGCAGCTCGACCATAGCGTCGTAGGGCATGTTGGGGATAGCGCCCTTGTTCTCGCAAATGACCAGGAAGCGCTGCTTGGTGTCGTTCTTCAGAGCGATGGCCAGGTCGGCAATCCAGTCGCCGTGGCTGCCCGCATAAAACGTGCTCTCGTCGATCTCGCCCGTCTTCTCGTAGTGATCAATACCATCAAAGAGATTCTTCTCGCGCGTCTCCTCAACCTCGTTAGCACGGGTACGCTCGGGGTTGGAGTGCTCGACGAACTCCTTCTGCTGCAGGTAGTAGTTCAGATACGTGTTGGGCAGGTACTCCGGGAAGCACTCCATGATCTCGTACTCGCCCTTCCAGACGTAGTACCAGCTACCCTTGGTGTGACGGTTCTGCTCGGGGTGCTCGTCGGTGGCCTCCTCGGGCTTCTTTGCCATGAGCGAGCCCATGCCCTTGAGGTAAGAATCGGGCAGCAGAATCTCATGCTCCTTGATGTACTCGCGCAGCTGCGGGAGCACCTCCTCGCCCTTGTGGCGGATCGAGGTGAACCAACCAAAGTGGTTGAGGCCAAAGTAATCGTACTCGACATCCTTCTTGTCGATATCGAGCGCGGCGCAAACCACGTCGATAATCGCGATCGGCATGTCGCAGATGTTGATGATGCGAGCGTTGGGACGCAGCACACGGCAGCCCTCGGAGACGATGGCGGCAGGGTTGGAGTAGTTGAGAATCCAGTAGTCCTTCTTGGCGTACTTCTCAACGTCATCGATCAGCTCGACCATGGGGAAGATGGTGCGCATGCCGTAGGCAAGGCCGCCGCAACCGCAAGTCTCCTGACCCACGCAGCCGTGACGCAGCGGAATCTTCTCGTCCTGCTCGCGCATGGCGTAGCCGCCCACGCGCATCTGGGCAAACACGAAGCTCGCGTCGGTAAAAGCCGTCTTCTTGTCGGTGGTCACCGTGAGCTTGATGTCCAGGCCGAGGTCCTCGTGCAAAATCCAGTCCACGAGCACGCCGATCTTGCGCTGGCGCTCCTCGTTGATGTCGTACAGACGAATCTCGTCAACGTCGAGCTCGTCCTTGCGCAGGGCGATGGACTTGACGATGCCGGGGGTAAAGGTGGATCCGCCACCACACAGAGTAATGATCATTGTTTACTGCTCCTTCTCAATTGCGTTTTCGACCTTGTCGCGCATCTCGGCGACCTTCATGCCAAAGATGATCTGGATATTATTGCCGTTGCGGTTGATGCCGCTGTTGGGCACGTGGTTGATGAGGTCCTCATTGATGAGGTCCGGGTTCTTAACGTTCACGCGGAGACGCGTAAAGCAGTTCTCGAGCTCCTCGATGTTGTCCTTGCCACCAAGACCTGCGACCAGGTCGGCAATACCTGCATCGACGCCCTCTGCGGGAGCTGCGGCAACAGCGCCCTGCTTCACCGCGACAGACGCGGCGGCCTCGCCCTCGGCAACGGACTCCGCGAGCTCGGACTCCTCCTCGCGACCAGGCGTGTGGAGGTTGAGCTTCTTGATAAGGAAGGTGAAGAGGAAGAAGTACAGAGCGGCGTTGACGACTCCAAGCACCAGCATAACCGGCCAGTTGGTCTTGTCGACACCGAGGACCAGGTTGGAAACCACGATGTTGATGATGCCGCCTGCAGTCGAAGCGGGCACGGAGAGGACCTTGAGCAGGACCAGGAAGATGCCGGAAAGAACCGAGTGAACGACAAAGAGCACGGGAGCGGCAAAGACAAAGAGGAAGTCCATGGGCTCGGTGACACAGGAGAGCACGGCGGTGATGATCAGCGGGATGATAACGGCCTTGGTCTTATCCTTGTTCCCCTTGTAAGCGGTGACGATAAAGGCGAGACCGATACCGATGTAGGGCCACAGGTTGTTGAAGGTGTAGCTGTTGAAGTAGGTGCTATCGGAGAAGGGCTGGCCCGTCATTGCCATCTCGGCAACACGGATGGGGTAGGCACCGGCGATAACCTGATCGCCCAGCGTCAGGGTGCCACCCACATCGGAGAACTGGAACGGAGTGTAGATGAGGTGGTGCAGACCGGTGGGAACGAGCAGCTTGTTGAGCATGCCGTAGATAAACAGGCCGATGTTGCCCGACTCCTTAATGATGCCGGCAACTGAGGAGATGGCACCCTGAACCGGAGGCCAAACGATGCAGAAGCCAGCGCCCATGATCCAGGAGATGATGATCATGATCAGGAACGGGAAGCGAACGCCCGAGAACATCGAAAGGGCAATGGGGAACTGCTTATTCGAGTACTTGTTGAACACGGCACCGGTGATGCAACCGAGAATAATGCCGCCGAACACGCCGGTATCGAGCACCTGAATGCCCATAACGGTGGCCTGGCCGGTTCCGGTAAGACCGAGCATGCCGCTCGCATCGGCAAGAGAGCCGGTGGCGTTGAGCACGATGTTGTTAGCCTGCAGGAACAGGAAGAACGACATCAGGGCAATCAGCGAAGCATGGCCCTTGTTCTTCTTTGCCATGGCGCCGGCGATGCCCACGCAGAACAGAATCGAGAGGTTGTTGATGATAAACATCAGCGACTGATAGACAACGGCGCCCACAAGCTGGAACGGACCGGAGCCCAGTACGGGGACCAAAGCGCAGATGGTCTTGTTGGTCAGAATGATGCCCACGATGAGCAGGATGCCGGCAACCGAGAGATACATCATCGGCTGAACGATCGACTTCGCGAACACCTCCAACGGCGCTTTGAAATTGAACTTCTTTTTTGCGGTCATAGCGGTACTCCCCTTCCTTTTCCGCAAATTAAGACAGATGTGCCCTGGACAAGACCGTGAGCCTTGCCTTATATCAATCGATGTGTGGGCACGTTATGCCTAGAGACCAGGTTCTCCAAGCAGGTTAACAATGTGATATGCGAGATAACTCTTCTCAGCATCGGTAACGACAACGTTATAGGTAGACGACAAGTGGGCGGCTATGGCGTCCGCGCACGAGAATGCGCAGGGATACGCCGTTTCATCGATTCGGAACAGCGCGTCTCCGTTGATTTGCCCTGCCGTAGGATCGAGCGCTCGCTGTGCAAAAACTGCAGGTGACGAACGAAACGTTCGTAAGGCAGCGAGGTGTCATCGAGGGTCGTAGCATAGCGCTTGGAAACAATCGCGAGCACGTCGCGAACAAGCTGGACCGAAACAATCAAACGATCGGAGCGTTGCGGCATGGTGGCGTTGACGATATGCAGCGTAATGAAACCCTGCTCTTCTTCGCTCATCTGAATGCCCATATACTCCTTGATAATCTGCAGCGCACGGCCCGCAAGTGCATACTCCTTGCGATAGAACTGCTGGATCTCGAGCAGCAACGGATTCTCACAGGAGACGCCCTTGCGCTCGCGCTCCAAAGCAAGGCTGATATGGTCTGCGAGAGCAATGAGAATCTTGTCGTTGATATCAACATTGAGCTCTCGACGGAGCATCTGAACAATGTCCTCGGCAATCACGAGGTTGACGGTGGGGATGGACTCCAAAAGATGTGCCAAGCGGTCAATCGTACGCGAATCCTGAGAAGTTCCCTCCTGCAACGCGTAGGTCTTTTCGATCGACGCCTCGTCGATGGCATCGCCGGCATGACGGCCAAAGCAGAGGCCTCGACCGATGACGATGAGCTCGGAGCCATCGTCCGAAGTGACCATTGCGACGTTGTTGTTAAAAACTCGCTTGATAACCACGGTACCCACCACAAGAATTTACTCGGAAAGCCAGACGACAGGCTCTTTAACAGCAACAGGGCCGGAAGCATGCTCACGAAGAGTCGAGTTCTCCGAGCGCTCGCACACGATAACGAAGACCGTGGGATCGAAGCCGGCGGCGCGGACCACGTCGAAATCGACCTCGACGAGGGGCTGGCCCGCGTCAACGTGATCACCCTGAGCAACAAGCGCATGGAAGCCCTTGCCCTCAAGCTTAACAGTGTCGATTCCGATATGCAGCATCACCTGAGCAGAGCTGTCGTCGGACATGATGCCCAGCGCGTGCTCAGTCGGAAACAGCGCCGCGACGGTGCCGGAAACAGGAGCGCACACCGTTCCCTCTTGGGGAACCACGGCAACGCCATCGCCCACGGCACGGCTGCTAAAAGCGGGATCATTGGTTTTTTCTAGATGAACAAGCTCGCCGGAAACAGGAGCAAGGATTTCGAACTCGGAAGCTGCAGTCTTCTGCTCATCCGAACCGCCCATCAGGCGAGAAAAGAAACCCATGGTGGCATGTCCCTTCATAAATATAGCCCAACCAAAATCATGTGAATGCGCCCATTGAGACACACCCGTTCAAAGACTTTGGTTAGGCCCACGTCCGAGGGGACTCGGTAACCTTCCGCATTTCTTTTACGGGGGTTATTGTAGGCAACAACAAAACCAGAATAGTCATTATGACCGGTGAGCGGTATTTTTTCTTCGATAAACGGTATTTAAGCGGCACTTAGGGACGTTCCTTTTCTGCCGGCACTCGGGGACGCTCCTCACTCTGGTGCATTGTGGACAGGTTTGTTTGCACCAATCATGAGTTGCGGTGAAATAGGGACTGAAAAACCGCTCAAAAGGCCAAAACAGTCCGTATTCCACCGCAACTTCAAGACGTTGGTGCATATGAACCTGTCCCCCTTGCACCAAAAAGGGCTCCGAGCAAAAACATGCCCGGAGCCCTCTGGTCGCCTCGACTTAGAGCGCGACGCGTATGTTACTTGCGCTTGCCGCCGCCGTCACCGGGACGACGGGAGCTGCCGCCGCGCTTGCCGCCACGGCTGTTACCATAGCTGCCACGGTTATCGCGACCGCCGGCGCGGCCGCCACGGGAACCGGCCTGGTTGCCGCCGCGGCCACCACGGTAGCCGCCGCGACGCCCCTCGCGGGTATCGTCGTAGTTGCGCCAGTCATCGCGACGATCGCGGCTGGCACGCGGATCACGACGATCGCGCGACTCATTCGAACGACCGGCGCCGCTGCGGCCGCCATTGCCGCGAGCACCCTCGCGACGCTCGCCACCGCGGCCGCTACGCTCTTCAAAGCGCTTGCCGCCACGGGACTCACCGCTGCGGGCGCCACGCTCACCGCGACCCTCGCCGCCACGATGCTCGTCACGGCCACCGCGCTCGTCATTGCGACCGGAACGACGACGATCGCCCGAGCCACGCTTGCCGCCACGCGAGCCACGGCCCTCGTCCTCGCGCTCAACACGGCGACGACCACCGCGGTCCTCGTCCTCGCGGCGACGGCGATGCGCCTCGCCCTGGAACTGCTTGGCACGGCGCTCGGCACGGTTGCCGCGCGGGGCCTGCTCGACGACAGCAGCACCGCCGCGCTCCTCGGCAGCCACCTCGCGGGCCACGCTCTCCACAGCCTCGTCCACGCGAGCCTGAACGCCCTCGCGCACGCGGGTCTTGCCGCCGCGCTTGGGACGGCTCGGACGCTCGCCGTCGCCGCGACGCTCGTCTCGACCGCGGTTGGAACGACCAGCCACATCGCCGTAGTCATCGCCGTTGCGCTTGCCGTCGCGACGTGCCTGCTCAAGCTTCTTCTTGCTCTTGGACTTGCCGCGCTTGGTCTTCTTCTTCACCTTAAAGGCCGCAGGGTCGCGCTCGGGATCAACCGCGGGCGGATTGGGGCCCACGTGCAGGTCGCCGGCCTCGTAGATGTCGGCGGTCTTGTCCATGAGTTTCTCGATCTCGTAGAACTCGTCCACGTCCTGCTCGGTCACAAACGTAATGGCCCAGCCCAGCTCGCCGGCGCGACCCGTGCGGCCGATGCGGTGGATGTAGTCGGTCGGCTCGGCCGGTACGTCAAAGTTCACGACGTAGCGCACGTCGCTAATGTCGATGCCGCGGGCGAGCACGTCGGTTGCCACCAACACGTCGACGGTACCGTCGCGGAAGGCCGAAAGGGCACGCTCGCGCTGGGCCTGGCTGCGGTTGCCGTGAATCGCGGCGGCCTTGATGCCCTTGCGCTCCAGACGACGGCAGCAGCTGTCGGCGCGGTGCTTGGTGCGCATAAAGACGATAGTGCGCTCCGGTCCCTCCTTTTTGAGGAACTCGGGCAGCAGGTTGTTCTTGGCCTCGATGGACACCGGGAACACAAACTGATCGACGGTATCGGCGGTCGACGTGGCGGGCGCGATCTCCACGCGGGCCGGGTCGCTCACCAGGTCGGTGATTTCACCCACGGCCTCCTCGTCGAGGGTCGCCGAGAACAGCAGCGTCTGACGCTCGGCCGGCGTCTCGCGCACAATGCGGCGGACGGCGGGCAAAAAGCCCATGTCGAGCATGCGGTCGGCCTCGTCGAGCACCAGGACCTTAACCTCGTCCAGGTGGCAGGCACCCTGCTCGATCAGATCGACCAGACGGCCCGGCGTGGCGACCAGGATATCGCAGCCGTACTTGAGAGCAGCGGTCTGTGGCTTGTAGCTCACGCCGCCCACGACGGTCACGGCGACATGGCCGGTGACGTCGGCGATTTTGCTTGCGACCTCGTCGATTTGCTGGGCAAGCTCGCGCGTAGGGGTGATGACGAGCATCAAGGGGCCGCGGCCGTTGCCCTCGGGCTTTTTAGCACCGCGACGACGGTTGCGGCCGCCGCGCTCGCGCACGGGTTTGGGAGGAGCGATGTGCTCCAGATTGTTCATGGTCGGCAGCAAAAAGGCGGCCGTCTTGCCGGTGCCGGTCTGAGCGGCGGCAAGCAGGTCGCGGCCTTCGAGCACCACAGGAATCGAACCGGCCTGCACGGGCGTCGGGGCCGTGTAGCCCAGGTTCTCGATCGCACGAAGCATCTCGTCGGAAAGGCCCAGCTCGTCAAAGGCGGGAAGGCTCTCGGTCGCAGACTCGACGGTCTCGGCGGCGCTGGCCTCGTCGGCAGCATCGAAGGCAGCCTGGGTCATGGCCTCGCGGGTCTCGTCCAGAATCTCGGCGTCCGTGACGTCGGATACAGAATTACGCATATGTTGTTGTTCCTTATCTGCACGCGCAATGGGCACAGCATACGGCCGCGCGGGCGTGCTTGGTAGTGCGCTAATACATACAAAAACGGGTGCGCACAGAGAGGACGTTGCTCAGCACGCTGGCGATCGCTTTGGCAGCCCTATCACGCGCCGTCCAGACGCAGCAGCTCTAAGCGATGGAGCAGATTCGCCGCCGGTTAGTATACCCGTGCTTCACATGCCCCCACGTAAACCACAGATGACGAGGCGGACGGGCGAGCCTGGGCCGATCGTCTCAATCTGTAACAGTTACGAGACAAAACCGGGTTCCTACTGTTACGGATCGAGACATTCAGTCAGCCCCTTGGCTAACATCTCAATCTGTAACAACTAGACCCCGTATCCCCCGCCAGATGTTACAGATCGAGATAAACGTACCGATCACCAAACCCGACAGGCCACAAAAAGGACCGGACGTCCAGCCATCACAACTGGAACGTCCGGCCCCGTCAAACACCAACTAGGGAAGCTAAACCAACAGATCGCAGCCCCTACTCCGCGTCCGGATCCTTAAAGTTCTTGGGATCCAAGACCATGCAGGTGTAGGTGATGTCGTGGTCATCGTCGGGAATGGGCTCAAACCCGTTCTTGCCAAAGAAGTCGATGAGCAGATGCGCGAGCTTAATCGGATCCGCATCAGGATCGTCAAAGAGATATTCGCTCAGATCCAGGAATGCAGGCTCCTGATGGCCCTCGCTCTCCCAGTATCCCAACAGGGCGTCGTGCACCAGGTGCGCGCCATAGCCGTTACCGCGGTAGTCGGGGTCAACATACACATGGCTCAAAAACGTCGCCAGGTACTTGTTGAGCGGATGCTCCGTAACGGCATCCGGCAGGTCGGGGTCATCTGCACCGCCCGTTACGCAAAAACCGACCAGCTCATCATCGGCAAAGACGCCCCAGAGGTAACAGTTCTCCTCGTCCTCGTCCTCAACATAGTCCGCCCATGCGTCATAGACCTCGTAGCCCGACTGCTCGTCCAGATCGACCATATCGTCGACGTCGTCGGGACCCAAAGCCCTTACTTCAACCTCAGCCATTGTCCTGTCCTTTCTCTCGCTTTCAGGACAACCCGAGCATACGCCGCTGTCCAGATAACCTGTTGCGCAACATCGGAAACTGCGTCAATACCGCCGTTAACGGCGACGACGCCTCAGGGCAATGCATGCAACGACAATCGCCAGCAGCACCAAGCCCTGGAAATTGATGCGGCTAATAGCGAAGCCCGAAGGAACAATAAAACTGTCGTAGAACATGTCGAGCAGGCCGATAAACACCAAAAACGCGATGAAGATCCAGAACACGCGACTCCTTAAAATGGGAGTAAACATGTCGAGTACCGAGCCACCCGAAGAAGAACCCTGATAGCCGATCAAATCAAACGGCTCATCCTTTTCCACCTCGTCGACATCGCTCGAAGCGCCTGAAGACTCGGACTCCAAATCGCGACGATCCGTCCAATACCCGGGCACATGGTCGCGCTCACCAAGGTACTCACCGTTTTTGACCACCGGCTCAAACAACATGGCACTCGAAAGATCCTCGAGCTCCTCGCGAATCAACTGGTCGGTGCGAGCGTCATGAGGCTCCTCGAGTTCGCACTCAAGCTCGTACATATGCTCCATGACCCGCTCGTAATCTTCTTCGGACATATCGTCATCGTAATAAGAGTTCCTGCTCATCGTTCATCCCTCATTCAAGAACCGAATCCCTTTTGGACAACCCAAGTGTAGAAATCCATACCGAGCAGACGTTGCGCAACATTGCCGGGAACGAGACGGATCCGCTCTCAAAACGCCCCAGCACAGACCGTTCCGCATTGCAATTTGCGCACTCGCGGATGTTGCGCAACGTTCTCGCCCATCGGGGCGGTAGCGTTCGGGTTAGCAAAGCCACGAGCCCTAAAACCGGGATCGTGGGCTTCCACCGCATACGAAAGAAGGAACGATGGACGAGATTTTTGAGCATCTGCTTCAAGATACCGACCGAGGGATCTCGATCAACCAGATTGTCAATCGCATCGTGTTTCCCAACCACGATATCTGCATGCAGGCCAAAGCTGCCCTGGAGCGAGACTATGGCGAGTTCTGCTTTGCTGCCGTGATCCCCGATTACGAGGACTTCCAGCACATGGATCCGACCGACGCCACCAATGCCGCCCTGGAAACCTGCGGGTCCGACGGCGAAGAGGTCACCAACGTCGTCTGGGGCTACAACTCGCTCCAGTACGAATACAACGGCATCCCCTCGCTGGAGGTTGCCAAGACCATCTCCAAGATGATCGGCATTCCCGTCTACTACGAGTACACCGATGCCGATGAGCTCGCTGCCGGCGCCGTGATCGCCGATGCGCAGGGCGATAGCGTCTCGTTTGCAAACGTGGTCGACAAGAGCTGCTGGGTGTATTTCCCGGAGGGGTTCGACGGTGCCACCGACACCCTATTCCGCTGCGGCATGGGAACCATGTCCATGCCCGACGGAAGCCAAAAGTACTTTGAGGACACCACCGACCCCATCATGCGTTCGTATGCGCAGCGCGGAAACGTGTCCCTGTACTTCGACTTTCTCAAGGACCAGTTTGGCGCCCAAGAGGAGCCCCAGCCGGCGCCCTCGCGCAAAAAATCGTCTTCTGCGGCAAGCAAACGCAAAAAGAAGTCGGCCGAGACGCAAGCCCAGGAGTCAAGCGACGTCTACATGTCCCAGGCCATGGGCGCGATGACGTTTCGCATCGTCTTTCCCAATCATGACTGCTGCGAGTATATCCGCAATGATCTCGAAAAGTGCTTTGGCGGGTTCTCACTCCAGGCGATTTGCGGTACGCCCGATAGCACGTTTGACTCACCCGATGAGGTCCTGAGGACCATGGTGGGTCACGGAATCCCCGATGATGCAACCGATGTCGAATGGGGCTATAACTCCGTGCGCTATCGCGTGGCGCACTCCGTGCCCAACGCCATCGTTCTCGAGGCACTAGTCCAGCACTACAACATTCCGCTGTACGTCGAGTATTTCGATGAGCTCAAACGCGCGACCGGCGCTGCCATTACGATCCCCGACATAGCAAACCCGACCGCATTCGTCCCCGGCACACTCGGCTGCAAAGAGCAGATGTACTTTGACCGTGGCAGCGAAAACGAAGGCTACGTTGCACTTCGATGCGGCTACTGCCAGGCGGTCTCCGATGATGGCAAAACGCGCATTTCCTTTGTCGATGACCCTTCGCAGTCGGTCATGGCGGAAATGGCAGAAGAAGCATCGGTCGGAGTCTACGTTAGGCTGCTTAAAAAATTCGATCTTGAGCAAGTTCTCCCCGCTGGATACCAGAAACCGGTTTCTCGTCCCGCCGCAAGCTCCAAAAAGAGCACTTCGACCTCCTCGGCAGAAAAATCGAAAATCAGCCTGTGGATGAACCCCATTGCAGAGAAGCATGTCTGGAATTCCCTCGATGCCTACGGTCAAAAGCAGGGCAAGCGAAACGACATGAACATGTTCTTTTTAGAGCCGCTCTATCGCGGCGGCGACCAGATCCGCGACCCATTTGGATTTGCCACAGGCCGCAAACCTATGCCGGCTTATGCAAGCCACCAAGCGCACCGCAAGGTTATCGACGCCGCCCTTACTACCGACATAGAAGTCGGCGCGCTTGTCGCGGGGCTTCTCGGCCAAGACCTGTTGACATCCGAAGAGCTCAACGCGCTGCACCGCGACATCGAGCTCAAGGCCCAGGGTATAAGCGCCATTGCCACCGGAAGAGGCGCCGCACTCGAAAGCCGTTGCGACTCGGTTTGCTACCTTATTGCAAAGCTCCGGAGCCATGACGGCGACAATAGCCATCGCTTTATGATGTGGATGGCGGACACCGACCAAGCCGTACGCGTAAAGTTCTACGGCGAGGCACCGGCAATCGGCGCGCCCTTTACGTGCCGCTTTAGCGTAGTGGATAATGACGTCATTACGCACTGGATGCCCGTCGAGGGCGAGAAGGGCTTCTCTCGCTATAAGCAGATTCCCGAGGGAGGACGCATCGACGTCTCCGCGGCAAAAAGCGACTCTGCCGCCATGAGCGCCCTGCGCAAGGGCAACGCGATGTTCCTTAAGACGTGCGGACTCAAGCAGACCGCGCCATCCAAGACGCGCATGACCCCGGAGCAGTCGCAACGATTTGGCGAGCTGCGAGAAAAACTGGGTCGTAAAACGGGTTATGCCCTTACGGTGCTCTTCTCGCGCTGCGTACTCTGCCGCGCCGAAGCCGACCGATTCCTCGAGCTCATGGAGCACGCCGCTGCCGCGCACGATCGCGGAGAGGTGATTGACGTCGACGATACCGAGGTCGTAGAGCACAAGGCCGTTTACATGGTTGGCCCGATCTCTACCGAGGATGGTACTTGTCAGCTCTACAACCCCAACACCATCAACTTTGAGGACTTTAGGTTCCAGCCCAACCTGCTCGAAGACTTCCACACCGACCTGCCCCGTACCGGCAGCTTTATCAACATTGCAACGAGCGTCGTTGAGTCGGACGTCATCGCCGCCTGGGCGGGCTACAACCCGGGCAACGCCCAGCGCTCGGCGCGCTACTAGAGAGCGATTGGCACGGCCAAGCCATATATCTGTTGCGCGGCATCGGCCCTGGACGTCGAACCGCGCCGTCCACGATGTTGCGCAACAGAATGCAGCGCAGGCGGCCTAGTATGCGAAGTAACAGGCGCGTGCAGGCCAGATGCATCGAATCTGGCCTGCACGCGCAACACAAATCATCGCAGGGAGCACACCATGGCGCGTGACACATCAAACGATCCGGTTGTTAACTTGCCGCTCGATTACAAGTTCGACGGCAACGGCAACATCATCCAGAAAGTCTTTTTTGGCGTAAATGCGGTATTCTGCCCCGTCTGGTACTGGTGGTACTTCAAAAGCAATCGTGATCCCAACTTTTGGGTCGGTGACAGCGACATGGACGGCTATGATCCCGAGGAATGTGCTACCGAGTTCCTGCACCGCATGGATAACTTTACGCCCGAGGAGAGCTGCAACCTCTTTGAAGTCGCAAAGTATTGCGACCGCATGACGGGCGTTACCGTCTTTGACGTCGTAAACGGGCGAAATGTAAACGAACGACACCTGGATGACTACTACACCGGCTACGACCTTGGCATCGAAGATGATGACGAGGACGAAGAAGACGACACAGACATCGAGATGGAGTTTGACGGGCAACCTGTAAGCCCCCAGCCGATGCGCGTATGCGACGAGGGCCCCTGCCAGTTTATGCTGCCGCCCGTTTTAAACTGCGGAACGGACGACGGTTCTGGCTACGAGGTCGAGATTCCCCTGCGCGCCAAAACGACCAAGAGCGGTACTCCGCAGGAGCGACTATCGTTCTATATCCCCGCCGACGTCGCCGTACAGTGGTTCCGCGAGGTCACGGGCGAGCCGCAGGCCGACTACCAACTGTTCCAAACCGTTTGGATGGATCAGGCCAATCGGCTTGAGAAGCCGCACTTTGTCGACCACCTGTTTTCCTATGCGTTTTGGCAGGAGCGACTGCTGCGCATCCTGCACTACACGTACAAGCGGGGCAAGGTGCAGAGCGTGCGCATCGTTGCCGATTACGAAGGCGATGCCGCCGAGTTTATTGGTAAGTACTATCCGGAGGCCGAGGTCATCGGTCATCAGGGCAACGAGAACGCCTTTGAAACGGGAGCCGCCTATCTGGTGGACCTCACGCTGGACTACAAATACAAGGGCGACAAGCTTGTCGAGAAAAAGACGTTCTCGGTCCTTGGCAGCTTTGGACGCGAATGGTATCGACTCCTTAGTGGCAATCCCAACGCCACCGTTGATGATTTCTATGCATGGTGCGAGCAAACCGACACCTACGAGCCCCTACGTCAGGCAGCCGAAACCGCCGGCGCAATCGTTCAGTACACCACCTACGGGCTAAAGGACGGCAAGCTCACCAGCAAGCGCACCGAAGATCTCCAAGGCCGCACCAACGTCGAGATTAACGAGGCGGCCGAGCTGAGAGATCGCATGTTTACGTAGGCGGTGGGAAGATATGCCCATTTGCTCACACTGCCCTCTAATCCTAGGAGGTTACTACTTTGGCTGAAATCTTATGGACCCTAGCGCCCCTGATCGCTTTCGTCGCACTCTGTTGCTCTGTCTTCCTGGAGCTCCACAGTCATCAGTACAGGTTCTTTGGCCATGAAATAGATTATGATCGTCGCCTCGTCGCCTTCATCGTCCTTGCCATTGGAGCCCTTTTCCTGTTCGCGCCCGTTACCTGGGAGCAATGCTTTTCATCCGACCTTGGCGAGGGCTGGGAACCAGGGAGCTGGAATTATATCAGCTGGTTCATCACCAACCTATTCACAGTCGGCTGGACAACAACCATCCAGACTGGCCTTACCGATATAACATCGGTCGTCAACGGCGTCATCCCCAACCAAGCATGCCGCCTGTTCTATTCGCTGCTAACACTCGCATACATCATTGCCCTTCCCGTTGAAGTTGGCCTACTTGCCTTCAACGCCGTCGTCACACGCCTCTCGGGCAGCGTGATCAAGCATCACCTCAAGCATGCCAACCATGTGATTGTCTTTGAAAGCGTTGACGCCAACACTGAGTTGCTCACGCGCGATATCGTCAACGACATCAAAGATGGAAAGCTCAATAAGGCCAACGGCGGCGACATCGCTCTCGTCTTCTGTCTTGACTGCGACGAGGACGGCGACCGCCAGCGTATACTGCGCAACCTCTGCCAAGGATATGTACGCTACGCCTTCACCGAAGACGGCGCAGCCGATGTCCTGAAGACCACTACCGATCGAACTCGATCAAGATGCACTAAACATATCGACATCGTTGCAACTTCCGAAAAAACCGAGCGAAATGTAAGCACAACGATCGACATGCTCGAGACGCTTAACCAGCAGTACCTGCTTAACCAGCAGTTCCAAACCGACGAGCCACCTTTTGAGATCACGCTGCATTGTCTTCACAGCAACCCCGACGACCCGAGAGTTTTTGATGCCATCAAGCCCTATCCAAAAAACGTCAATCTGCACCTGGTTTCTCGTACGCAAAACGAAATCTACAACGTTCTGGACGAGGCACCCCTTTTCAGATGGCTTGCTCCTGTCGACATCACCCGCGACGACAGCACCAAGCTCCAAAACCTCACAGTGCTCGTAATTGGCGCAGGAGATTACGGTATGCAGGCGGCACGCACCGCATACTGGATGGGCCGTCTGCCACAGGTAAAGCTCAGCATTGTGATCGTCGATCCTAATGCCCACGAAATCGTCGAGCGCGAGGCGGCACGATATCCCGAAATGCTCGGTGAGATCAAAGACGGGACACCTACGGTGCGTTTTATCGAGGCCAGCGCCCCCTCAATCACGCTTGACCGCCTTATGGCAGGCAACAGCGTCGCAGCTCTGCACTACGACCTTCAGAGCAAGCGCGTGGCATGTGATGACAGTTGTGTCCTGCTGCCCGATAACGCATTCGTTTATGCCTTTGTAACCACGGGCAGCTGCAGCCAGAACCTCTCATGCTCCCTTATGTTGCAACGGCAGATTTTCAACCGCTTTGTCGAGCATGGCACTCCCAACTACATGAAGCAGCGCCCTGTAATTTGTCCTCATATCGAAAGCGAAGAGATTCTTAAAGCCTTAAGAAAGCTCGCCATGACCGAAACAAGTACCGAAAAGGAAAAGCGCCTCATCGTCGGAATCATGCATCCCTTTGGTTCTCGCAAGGCTTTCTTTACCTACGACAATCTCCTCAATAATAAGCTTGAACAGCGCGCCATACAGCTCAATGCGGTATATGAGATGTGCAACTTTGACCATGCCACCGTCAGCTATGATGCCTCCATGACAGACGATATGGCGCGCGACAAATTCAACAAGAACGAGTGGAACAAATGCAGCAGTCGCGCGTCGGCCGCGTATCTTCCCAGTCGCTTTTGGTCGGTTGGTCTATCGGAAACCATCGATACGCTCGAAAACGACTATCTGGCGAAACTAGAAGGCGGAAGAAGCGAAGGCCTAGACAATGGTCATCTGGTAAGACAATACCTACTCGAAAATAAAAAGAAAGGCGATACATTGGAGACCTTCGCCAACAATGAAGCCAATTATCGCAGAAGAATTAAAACTATCTGCCTATTGGGCGATATAGAGCACGAGCGCTGGCTCGCTTACAGTCAGGCAATAGGTATGACCGAGCTGGGGCACGGCACCAGAGAGGACGAGAGGGATCAGCGCAGGCGCGCATATAGCGTCGGTCTTTTTCTTAAAGGGGAGAAGCCCGAAGACAAGCCCGAAGGCACGAATAAATCTGAGCCCCTCATGCGTCACGCCTACATGACACCCGACAACGACATACTCGGCGCCCGTGGATTCTTGCTGGGCAAGGACGTCTACGCCTACGACCGAATCATCGTCGCCCTCTCAGCCCGCATCGCCAAGGGCAGCATCGTCAAATAACAGCAGTCGGCAAAACGGAGGAACCCATGAGCCAGCAGCAGTCCATGCTAGGGGTTGAAAAAGATGAAAATGGCAACACCCTGGTAAAGGTCTTTATTAGCTACAGACGCAACGACAATCTATTCAACCATCTCCTAGATATTGTTAACCGAACAATGGACAAGCTTAACAATGATCTTCTCAAGGACACCGAATACCGAGTGGAAAAAGTGATCGACTTAAATTCAATCAGTATCGGCGATAACTGGCCAGAGAAGATCGATAAAGACCTGTCCAAAAGCGATATCCTCCTAGCATTTATTACAGAAGAATACCTTACAAGCGATCCTTGCCGATATGAATTCAACACGTTTCGCACGAATCAAATTGACACTCGAAACGATAGTGAAAAACACCACGGAAGCCTTTGTGTTCCGGTTTTTTGGGCTGCTCAAAAAACCGTTGCAGACAAACTGAAAGATAAATCCAAGCTGCATTTTGATAATGAAAAGGATTCTGAAGCCGCCTACACAAATGCTTGCGAAACTTGGACAAAAATCAAAGAGGTCAATGGCGTCGAGGGCATATTGCCAAAACTGATCGACTTGCTCAAGAACGAAGCCCAAGGTCCTGATTATTTCTTTATTAGAGACTGTATTGTTCAATGGCTTGCCAATAAAGTCAAAGCTGCCATCGATCATATGCAAGAAGACGCTACTGAAGAAATCGAAGACATCCCCATCAAAATCAGCGCCCCACAAGACATATCGGAAATCAAGCTTCATACGTTCGGTCGTGGATCCAAAGCATATGGGTTCTTCACTAGCGATGGCTTCGTTGTAAAGGGCGGCTCAAAAATTGCCGAAGGCACCACCGCATCTGCCCGCAAGCCCACATATGAAAGCCGTCAAAAATACCAGCACCTCATCAATGAGGACAACATCCTAAGCGATGATCTGGTATTCCCAACCCCCTCTGCTGCATCTGCGTTTGTTATCGGTCGCTGCAGTAGTGGCATGGCTGACTGGAAGACCGAAGGCGGCAAGCAACTTGGCGAGCTACTCGAGGAGGAAAAAAGAAGGCAGCTGCTGTTCAGAAATAGAAATAAAGGGGGCTCGGTTCAAACCGAGCCCCGCTTCTTTTTGTTCGTTTATGGCCTTGCAGCAAAAGTTACTCTGCCGCTTCAAGAGACCCTACCGCTCCTCCAGCGTCCAGCCCTTCTGGGTGCAAAGATCGCGCAGGGTGGCCACCAGGTCCGCGTTGGTGTTGCTGTCGACCACGATCTTGTCGATATGATCAGCGGCAATGTTGAGCTTGGGGAACGAGTGGCTGCAACCCGACAGGTTAAGCTCACCAACGTTACAGGTAATCTCGAGTGCGCCAAGAATGTCATCGTTCGAAAGATCAATCTTCTCCACGTCACCCTGAAGGCCTTGGTCAACGGTAAAGAACATTAGATTCTTAAGACCCGAGGCGTTGATGGAATTGACAGCACCCTTAAGACCCTCGATCTTAAAGGAATTAAGCTTGGGACAGACGCTCAGGTCGAGGTCCTGGGTCGTCATGTCGCCAAACTTGAGCACCTCGAGTGCCTCGAGCTCGCTAAAGTCTGCACTCTTGGCGCTCAGGGTATTGATGCCGAGCGTGTCGAGCTTGTCCAGCTTGCTAATGGGCGTGAAGTCCGTCACCTCGTCACTCACGACCAGCTCTGTGATGCGCTGGGTCTCCTTGGCGGTCAGCTGGCCATCGTCATCGTTATCGTAGTCGGCAAGCAGCCCGTGCAGGGTATCATCCGTGATTGCATCAACATCGACGAGACCTTTTTCTTTCTTAGTCTCGGAGCCAGAGGCGTCAGTTGAGCTCGACTCTTTAGAGGCGCTCGACGAGGCTCCCCCGCCGCCTTGCACGTCACCGACGCCGCCAATCACGGAGAAGGCGGCAACCGCACCTATGACCACAACCGCCGCAAGCACTACCAGGGCGCGAACGCCGCCCAAGCGAGAGACGGCTTCATTTGCACGTTCAGCCGCCTGTCCATTCGGCTGGCTGGCAGGGCGAGGGATCCGACTTGTCGAACGCCCCGGCATCTGCTGCGCCTGCCCAGCAGACTGTTCGGTTGCTTGCCCGTTCGGACGCATATTCACCCGCACATCCGGCGTCTCGGCAGCCTGCTCATGAGCCCCGCCCGAAGGCTGCCCGGTCACACGCTGAACCCGTTCGCTATCCCGCCAAGACATGTCGGGCTTAAAATTCGCCATATCGCTTCTCCTCACTTGAGCGCATCGCTACTGCTGCTCCATGGTGTAGCCGTAGTCACTGCTCATTTTTTGCAAATACTCGACCAGGCTGCTGCTCGTGTCGCTGTCGTACAAGATCTTGCCAACGCAATTGGGCGTAAAAGTGTAATGGAAGGCATCTTCCCTGCCTGCCCCGCACAGATTAAGCGTGTCGACTCTGCTACTGATCTTCAGAACCTCGAGGTTCACATCACCCGACAGGTCAAGCGTCCCAATGCTGCCATCAAGGCCTTCGATCTGGACGTTCGTCAACGAGGACATGTTTTTGGCATTCAAGGTATCGACGGGGCTCTCGAGCCTGTTTATGGTAACGCGCTGTAGCTGAGGAAAACGTGTGAGATCAACTTGAGGCACCGAGCAGTCGCCAATGGACAGATGAGTGATATTGCTAATGGAGCTTATGTCGTAGCTTTCGCTGTCGTAGTCGCCGATGCCAAACGTCGTGATGTTGTGGAAGTTGGCCAACAGCGGAAGCGAATCAAACGACTCAACGTCGATTGAGCTAGCCTCATCCGCAGTCTCTTGCGAAATATTGCCGTCCTCGTCTGCATCGAGCGCTAAGTCCGAGCGCAGCGCCTCGTCCGTAATCTCATCGAGCGTAAGTACCGTGGCCTTTTTCGCTTCTTCCTGGTGTCGCTCCTCTTTTTCCTTTTTACGCTGAGCGCGCGCCGCCTCATCCTCCTGCTGCTGTTTGGCCTCGGCGCGCTGCTCGGTCTGCCGATTGGTGTCGGAGATGCCGCTTGTGATGGACGTGACCGCCACAATCGCGATGACTATCACCACGGCAAGAACGATCACTACGCGCGGACCGCCCAAGCGGTTCACGATATCGTTGATATCCGATCCGTTGGATCCGGCGCCCCCGCGGCCAGACCCGTTCTGATTAATTGCCATCCGTGTTTCCCCCTCCGCCGCCTACAGGCGGTCCTTGTCGAAGTAGTCAGCGTCGCGCCAGTCGCCGCGCCAGCGGTAGGCGTGGGCGTTCTCGCGCGACCAGTCGCTCAGGTGGCGCAGGATGAAGCGGCTCATGTCGTCCGCAAGCGGCTCGATCGGCCCCACGCGCCGCGCCTCGGCCTCCCGCTCCCAGAACGAGTACGCCATGAGGTAGAACGTGCCGGCGTCGACGTAGTCGCCCGGGTAGGCGGGGTCGTCGAACCAGCCGTGCGTGTCGGGCGTGCCGTTTTGCTCGCACCACTCCGCCACGTTGAGGGCGAGGCTCATCAGGGTCGTGTAGTCCTGCGGGTCGCCCGCGGCGAGCGCCTCGTGCAGGTTGGACATGGGGCCCTCGGCGCCGTAGGCCGGGTAGTACAGGCCCCAGATCCTCGACGCCGCGTCGTCAGTGAGCTCCATCTGCGAGGGGCGGTCGCCCAGGCCGTCATCGTAGACGGGCGCGTTGGGATCCTCCCCCGTGAAGGCCCCGACGCCGTAATCGAGCGTGGAGGCGCTGTTGCGGGCGCCGCGGGCGGCGCGGGCCATGGAGCCGAAGACCGAGTAGCCGCTGTGGTAGCCGCGGACCGTCTCGGTGACGAGCCGGCGCAGGCTGAAGTTGGCGTGGGCGCGGTCGCGGGCCTCGCGGGTGGCGGCGGAACCGCGGAAGAAATACGTGGCGCCGATGATTAGCTGCTTAATGATCATGCTCAAAGGGCCGGCAATGATTTCCGTCACAACTACGAGAAGGCCGATGAATACAACGGCGGCCAAAGCGAATGGATTGAATGCGCTATACCCTGGCGCCGGAAGCCCCGTATGCAACACATCGTCTCCGCCAACGTTCAAGTACATGCGGTACCAGACCGAGCAGAGCCCCCAAACCGTAAAAATACGCAGTGGGAAAAACCGAACAATGGTGGGAATCGCGTCCACAATGCGCGAAAGATTGATGTTAAAGCGAGGGCGATTCGCGCCCTCGTTGTTAACCGGAGTAGCCGCCTCCGGATCGCCCGGAAGAGGCACGCCGGCGCGTCGCGCACGCAGGCGGTCGAGACGCTCCTGAGTAGAAACCGTTTGAGCCTGCGGTACTTCTGACGAAATGGACACTCCCGCAGTCTCACCCGCGAACGACGTCGCGTCCTCTTGCTGTCCCTCAGCACGAGCACTATAAAGACGGGCGAGACGCTCTTGCGCCGACAGGCCCTCTTGCTGTTTATCGTTTGCCATATGTTTTGCCTTCACCTATTAGTAATGGAAGTGCGTCTGGGCATAGCGGTTAAGCGCATACCCAAACTCCCTGGTCACCGTCTTGATAGTGTGCGTCTCCATCTTTCTGGTCTGAGGATTACGCCGGTTAAAGACGAACGTGGGCATAAAGCCGCTCACTTCTTGAAACCCGCTCAGAGAATTAAAGGGGATGATAATCGGCGGATTGGAATTGCCCGGAGCGAAAAGCCTGCCCGCCACTGCCTTGCTATGACCCAGGCCTGGAACGAGTGACTTGACCACAGAATGGTTATCGAGCGTTGACCCCTCACGCTTGGCGATAATCTCAAGGTGGTTCTCGTAGATCCTGATGGAACACGGACGTCCATCGTACGAACCCAAACCTTCATTGATCACCACGTCGTTTCGAATCTCACGTTGAGCCATGTTCGAACGCAAGTGTGCATTTGTTTGAGAGCCGCGTTGAGACGCCACGTTCTCAATACCCAACATGTCATCAAAGGCAGCCATGGCGCGTCGCTCGGTACCATGGAGACCGTCATTGCGTTGCGGTGTATTGGGAACCTGCGGTCGAGGCACCACCGGTCGCTGTTGGCGACCATTATTGGAATCCGAGAAAAGATTCCCCAGTCGTAGCGTGGGCATACCATGCTCCTATCGTTTATCAAAATTAACAGGTCACCAAGGAGTCAGAAACCCTCCTTGGCGACCCAAAACGGTTCATGAAAAGAGCGACCCGCTCTATTAGGCGGAAAGGAAAAGGTAGAAGAAGAATGCGCAGATTCCAAAGCCAATCAGCATCACAATAAATCCGAAGATACTAAGCAGCTGTGCAATGGTCACAATACCCCAGAGGAAAAACTCGATGACGATCGGCAGGATCCAAGAGAAAAGCCAGGTGCGAATCGACTTTGCACTACCGGGGTGAGCATCGTCTCCAAAGAGAAGCATGACCGTCATACCACCGATGAGAATCGCCATTACTACGTCAAGCTTGGTAAACGTGTCGCCATCAACAAACATCGTTCCCATAAACCCAAAGGCGCTGGTGACAAGCGGAACGAAAACGACCAAGCGGCCAGCATAGCGTCCCAGTCTGTCCATCAGCTGCGGATCCATGTAAAACGCCGCCGGCGCACGACCACTTGAAAATGCAAGCGAACCGACCTGAGCAAGAGGCTTGTCCTCTGCCGACATCGCAAGCTCCTCAAAAACCCGCCCCTTACGATCGGCAAACTCAACGAGCTGGAGCAAATATCGTTCAAGCGCATCCGAATTGGCATCGATATCGTTCCTAAGCGCGCTAACACGATCGGCGGCCGAATAAGAGCGCAGAAGATTGAGAGCGAGAAAACCAAAGCAGCCAATAAACGCAACCGCCAGGAAAATGCCCGCAAGCGGACCAAACGAACCCCAAGAAACAATCAGCTGACCAAAGGCACCACGGGAGCACATGATAAGGATGCAGTAAAGAAGCGCCACAAGAACGGTATACATCAAAACACCCCGCTGCTCCTTCTTTATGGCAGCAGCGCGAGCATCGCTATCGGCAATACCCTCAACGACACCGTAATCGCGTGTATCCTGCTCGATAGCGGCCTTTAAGGAGCCGTCTGCAACACCGCGGCTATCCTCGAGGAACTCAGCATATTCGGCAGAGGAGATCAAGCTTTCATCTGCAAGAAGCCTTACGCCGCGAGCCGCGAGCAACCGCTCGTCAACGCCTTGGGATATAAGCTCGGCCACATAGCCGCGTGGCACGGCATCGTCGCCGACCTGAGCGCAAAACAGCGCATTGCGCGTGCAGGGGCGCGTTCCGTGCTTTCCGTCGACTTCCCAGCCGTTCACATACGGAACAGGCGTGAGCTCCATATCTTCCCGAAGCTTGATTCCCTCAAGACGCGCGTTGGAACCAGCCTGAATGAGCATGGAAACGGCAGTGTTTGCCGGCGGATTCAATCCGAGCAGGGCAATTTTAACCGCCTCGCCCACAGAGCCTTGGGCCGAGTCGTAGAGGTCGGTGTGGGCGGCAAGCCACAGCCAAGCAGCATAGCTACCAAACTTACGATAAAACGCGCGCACCGCCTTCTTATTGACCGCGACCTTATCCATATAATCGATCACGACATCTATATCGACGGCTCCGTGCGAAGTTGCCGCATCTCGAGCCGAGATAATTGCCGCCATCTCAGAAACGCCCGCAAAATTGAGCAAGAATTCATCCAGCTTGTGAGCCGACGAGCAAACGCCAAAAAACGCCGCCGGACGATTAACAACCGACATAAGCACCGTCTGAGCAGCAGAACTTTTCTCCTCGTTGCGCGTCAGCAACCCCTTGAATAAACAAGCAGCGAAATGAGGATCACTCGAGTGCAGCGCCAACTTTTCGAGTTCATGAATATCGGCAGCAAGCTTTGCGCGCTCATCGTTAAGATCGTTGTCTTGAGAAAGAATGCGAGATAAAAATCCCGAAGGCAGCACGCCTGACGATTTTGACCCGTCGAGACCGGACAGAACGGCGTAGCGATCAATTTCGGTGACATCCATCTTGGCGATGCGTGCCGGGAGGGCATCGCTCGCATCGGTGAGCGAGACATCCTCGCCGCGCCACGACATAATCTTGCCGTTGGACATCTCATAGATTACGCAAGCAAGGGCCAGGTCGGGATTGGACGCTGTCTGGATATCCTCTTCGACCAACTGGTGAATCCTGGTCTGCAGGTCATTTTCACCCCAGTCGCCCATCAGGTTTTCGAGCTGCTGCTGGCTCATGCGAAGCTTGGCCTCGTCCCAATTGGAGGACAGCGTGCGAGCGAGCAACACCGGATCGCTATACAGCTTGCCGGCAAACTCGTAAGGTTTGCGTGCGCTACCGGCATCCATGGTGGGAAGTTTGCGATAGAAATGTTCTGGATCGGCCATCCAGTCTTTGACCTCTTCGTAGCCAAAGCGCTCGCCCGATAGCTCAAACGTCAAACCCTTGAGCAGGTTCCCCAAGGTCGCATCTTCCGGATGGTTGAAGTCTGCAGGCTCGCCCGTCTCTTGGCGATCGGAAAGCGTATTGTCGTTTATGAACTCCTGCAGCGGATGGACATTGTTTTCGTAGAGCGTCCAGATCGTGTAGCCAAACGAATACCAGTCGTTACGAGGGTCGACCATGCCGCCACGACCAGGCGTATAGCCATCGGAGCGCGTCATGGTGTTTGTCAGGCGGCTGTCAAATCCGGCAAGCGAGCGGGCGGAGCCATAATCTCCCAGCACGATCTGCTTGTCGTACAGGTAGACGTTCTGCGGCTTAATGTCACGATGGACAATGCCAAGCTCGGTATGGAGCAGCTCAATTGCCTGGCTGAGCTCGGGAATCACGCGGCTCTTAACCATATTCTTGCTACGGGGACGATCAAAAAGGCATGTGGCCAGCGGCGTAATGGAAACATCCCACAGCTGAGGAGCCGCAGCCCCCACTTCGGTCGCGCTCAGGCCCTGGTGCAGATAGGCAAAGATGGGCAGTAGATGCGTTTGAGACACGGGGCGGCCATTAAGCCCCATTATGGCGCTTACCACCTTTTGATATGCCGAACGCTCGGCGCCCACAAGAGGCTTAAAGACCTTAGCAACGCATGCCAAACCATCGCTCACCCGCTCGGCGGCAACAATGCTAGATTGACCGCCATGGCCAATGACCTGTCCCAAATGAATAATAAACTGCTGCCCGTCATTCGAGACAACCGTCGCATCCTCCGCAACAAAAGGCGAGGCAGATGCAGCGGCAGCATGTGCGCCCCCACGAGAAACGGTCACCGTTTCACCGTTGGGACTGGCCGTGGCGCCGCGCGAGACAGTTACCGTCTGGCCGTCGGGGCTCGCAGCGCGCGGCACCGTGACAGTTTTGCCTGCCGCAGAAGTACCAGGGCGTGAAACAGTAACGGTCTCACCGTCGGCGGGAGCACCGATAGACGGCCTCGCAACCGTTACTGTTTCACCATTCGATTCGATCATCGGGCGATGCACCGTTACGGTTTCGTTTGTCGATGGCGCGTCGTCGCGGCGGACGGTGACCGTTTCACCAGATGCCGGAACGTCAGCTCGACGTACCGTCACGGTCTCTCCAGGCGCAGAAGCCTGGTCGCCACGGTTCACGGTAACCGTCTCTCCCCCTACGGGCGCATTCCCGCGGCGCACCGTTACGGTCTCATCATTGTCATTGCCGCCATCTCGGTGTACCGTAATCGTCTCATCAGACATGGCTACTCCCCTACCTCAATTACAATCAGCGTTGCATCGTCCGTCGAGCCGTTCACCCGAGCCTCGGCATATAGCTCTTCGCACAACTGGGCACATGTCGAATCGCTCGCAAGCATCTGCTGCAAACGCTCCTGCGCAATTTGCCCATCGATACCATCGGAACAGATCAGATAGCGATCGCCCGGAAGCATCACGGTCGTCTTGACCTCAAGATTGCGACCGCCCTGATTGAGTCCAATCGCGAGCTCAATACAATGCGAAACGGCATCATCCCTGTATTCAGTGCCAACGCCGCCCACGCGCCGCTCAGGCGTGTGGTCACAGCTAAGCACGGCAAGCACACCGCCACGCAGTCGGTACACGCGAGAATCGCCGGCATTAAAAACAGCACCGTGCCCGTCAGGAGCAACCACAAGGCCAGCAACCGTGGATGCGGCAACAGACAGTCCATAGCGAGCCGCATACGTCTCAACATCGTTCTCGGCTCGCTCGCCCGCCATGCGTAGGCGCTCCTGTAACGCGTTGACGGTATCGGCCTCAAAGACGCGCACGGCCTGCGCAAACGCCTGAGCAGCAAGCGTCGAGGCGGCCGCTCCGTGCCCGCCTTCGCTCACACCGTCAAAGACTGCCATGCAGCCCATCTCGCGCTCGCAATCGCTCACCAGACCATAGCAAAGGACGTTGCCGTCAAGAAGCAAGCGGTCCTCGTTGACGGGGTGATTGGTTCCCGCTTGAGTTTTTGCTGCAGCGACAAACTTCGTCATCGCCAATCGCCTCCCATCGATCCGGGCACGAGCTCAAATGCGATATGCGCATCATCGCCCTCGCCCTGCGGCACGGCGCGTGCCACCATGCCGGGACGACCGCGCCACTCGGCGCGGTGTTCAAACAGAAAATCGGAAAGCCCGTTAAGGTAGCCGCTCTCCACCAAGTTGCCAATGCCGCGGCCGCCCTTAGCCTTGACAGCATCCGTCATGGCAATGGAGTGCAGCAGCTCGCGGGCAGCGTCGGTCGCCTCAACCGTAATATCGGGCTGCGCCTTATGCACGTTGCGGTTAACGGCATCGATCTTGGAATTAAGGATCTGAAGTGCCACGGCATCGTCGATAAAGTTAAAGATCACCACGTTGTCGCCGATACGGCCCAAGAACTCGGGCTTAAACTCGCGATCCATCTCGGTGCGCACGCGCTCGCAAATCTCGTCATAGGGCGTGTTGGGCGCGATGGTATTACGAACTTCGTTGCCCTGCGCATCGATCTCAATCTTGGAAAAGCCGATGTTGCTCGTAAAGAAGATGACCGTCTCAGAGAAGTACACGGTATTACCCTGGCCATCGGTCAGGCGGCCATCTTCGAGGATCTGCAGGAACTTGTCCATAATGCTGGGCGCGGCCTTCTCGATCTCGTCGAAAAGAACCACCGAGAACGGATTGGCCTTGACCGCATTGGTAAGCTGACCGCCCTCGGCATAGCCCACGTATCCCGGAGGAGCGCCAAAGAGCTTTTGATCGGAGTTCTCGGCACCGTACTCGGACATATCAAAACGCAGCATGCTGCGCTCGTCGCCAAAGAGAAGCTCCGTAATGGCCTTAACGATCTCGGTCTTACCGGTACCGGTGGGACCGCTCAAAAACAGGACGCCCTTGGGCTTAGAGCCAGATGAATGGGTGGCGCCCGAAAGGCCCATAACGGAGCGCTTGAGCACGGTGACGGCCTTCTCAACGGCCTCGTCCTGGCCCTTTACGCGGCGTTTGATCTTTTCCTCGGGATCCTCTTCGAGCTTCTCGAACATCTGCTGCCATTTGTTCTCGCGAAAGCCGTACTTGTAGACGTCGACGAGCTTGGGAAGGATGGCCTCGATGGAAGCCTCGGGGTTTTGCATGTCGCGCTGGTACATACGCTGCAGCCCCTCGAGCTCCTTAACGCTCATGCCGTCGGTGGTATCGATAAAGCGACGCACCGCACGGTCGTCGGAATCGGACAGCGCCTCACCAAAGCCAAACTTGCTCTGAATATAGGCTTCGCGCATGTCGCGGTCGGGATGCGGCAGCGTGATGGTGCGCAAGAAGGGGTTCGCCTCGATAAACCACACGGGCAGGTTGCGCACGTTATCCGTTACCAGAATGAGCGTGTTGACAGCCGTGCGGTTAATAAGGCGTGCTTTGCTGGCGCCAAGGTACAAGTTGAGGAAAAACTGCGTCTCGTCGGGCATAAGGCCAGTCGAGGATGCAAGCAGGCGCGACGCCATGTTGACGATCACGCAAAGCGGCTTGGCCTCGGTGCCGCCATCGGGGTTGTCGTTGTATTTAAGACGCAACATTGAGCGGATAACCTCGCCGTATGATGGCAGGCTCGACTGCTCGGTGGCATATGCTTGGCGGCCATCGGCGATGCAGGCGTTCGCCTCCATCATGCGATCATCGCTCTTAGAAGCCTCGTCATGGGCCAGCGACACCAGGCGTTTGCAATCGACGTTGCCCATGCTGCTCGAGAACAGCTGGATGGGATCGAAATATGCCACGTTGTACTCAACTGAGCCATTGGCGTCTTCAAAAAGGCCGCGTACGACCTCGGCAAGCTCCGAGAACTGAAGGCTGCCGTCAACCACATCGGGATACTTGTCGTTGACGTTGCCCTCAAGAATAAAGAGGCTCTTCACCCCTTTAAAGTTGAGCATCTCGCGCTGCCAGGATTGGCGCTCGAAATCAGTTGCCATGTGTTATACCTCCTTGGCAGAAAATTCATGGTGGTAACGGTCGGCAATACCAACGGTGATAACCGTGCCGTCCTGGACATAGTTTTGAAGCTGACGAGGCTGTTGAAGATACTGGTCGTAATCATCGTGTGGGCGGTCGCTCAGGTAGATTACGCGCTGGTTAGTCGAGCCGCGCAGCGCACAATCGGGCACGTTGAGCTCGTCTACGTACGGACCGTCAATCAGCACATCGATAAGAGACTTAAGCGTCTCCCACGTATCCGCACCGATCACCTGCGGCAACTCTTCGAGCGTAAATCCGGTGTAAACGAGAATGTCATCATAAGCGCAGCGGATCGTTGCCAGTAGCTTCACGAGCTCTGATGCCTGCTCGAGCGGATCTCCACCCGAAACCGTCAGCCGATGTACGCCGTGCTCGCGCGCGGTATCGAGCAACATCTGCGCAAGCTCATCAACATCGACATCCTGCTCGGGCAGCTGGTTGCGCCATTGGGGCGAAATACATCCGGCACAACGCTTTGAATAACCAGCGGTCCAGACAACAATACGTTCTCCCGGACCCAGCGAGACGACGGGGGCAAGCACATGGCTAACGAACATCGGCGTAATCCTCGCCCGGATCGAGTGTACGGTACACGGCCGAGATACGTGCAAGCGAGCAACCGCATTCCTCACAGCCATCCCCAACCTTTGCACGCTCATCAGCAACGAGATGCAAACGACCGCACTCGGGGCACTCGACAAACCAGCCCTCGACACCCGCAGACTCACCAGCGGCAGAAACAACCGGTGCCGCAGCAGGCGCGGGCTGCGGCACAGACCAAGCCTGGGTCTGCACGGGTTGCGCTGCAGGCGGTTGCTCCACAGTAACCGTCAGACGCAATTGGGCAAATTCGCCAGACGCAGCCGGAATGAGCAGCGTATCGCCGGTATGAATCGGCTGGGCCACGCCGGGAACCAAGTTGAGGATCTGGCCGCCACGCATAAGAGCCGTTCCGTTATTGGACCCCTCATCGGCAACCATCCACGTGCCCCGCTCAAAACGAACGCTGGCATGCTGCCGGGACATGGCAAAGTTCGAAGCCATAGAAGGAAACGCGTTGCGTCCAAGCACGGCAGCGTCCGTGAGACGAAGCTGCTCACCCATTACTGGATCGGCAAGCGTAAGCGCGGGAGCCGCGGGAGTAGCTGCAGCATTCGCCATGGGTTGCGGCGCGGGCTGCGGCATTGGCGCAGGCGTCGGCCGTGGCATCGGCGCAGGCGTCGGCTGCGGCGCAGGAACCGGAGCAGGTTGCGGAACGGGCATGGGGGTAGGCTGCGGCGTGGGAGCAGGAGCAGCCTGATGTGCCTGCTGGGGTGCGGGACGCTGAGGCCGCGAAGCACTGTCCATCGATGATGTTGCAGGGTAGACGGCGGGAGCCGGACGCTCAGCGACCGCGGCGGCAAAGCCGGACGCTGAGGCGACTGGCGCCTCGGGTGCCGAGACCGCGGGCGCAGGGGCCGAAGGCGCGGGGGCCGCACCAGCGGGACGCGGCGTCCCACAGTCCTCGCACATATCGCGGGCATCATCGTTCATAAGACCACAGATAGGGCATTCCCATGTCATGGTTTACCTCATTTCCCTCTGCTTGAGTTGACTTGCTTGACGGCGATTACGCAGACGACGTTCCGCATCTGCGGAAGGTGTGGGCGGCACGTAATCGTGCGGGTGAATCTCGACGGCGGTCTGAGGATCAGCGGGTCGAACAAAATGGCCGGGGGCGTCGGATGCGACAACAACGCCGCGTTCTTTAAGGTCTTCCTTAAACTGCAGGTAAAAATCGCAGAACTCAACTTGGTCCTGAACGACTTTGTCGACCGTCGCTTGATCTTGGGCCTTCATATCTTTGATGACGGTGGGATTAACCGGATCTTCCGAAAACTCGGATGGATCGGCCTCGACAACTCGCATCACAAGCTGCTGTTCGTGCGACCCTTTAAGGACGGCAACCGCCTTGCGCTTGTTCGTGTCGAAGATAAGGCGCCATGGCTTGCCAGACCCATCCATAACCGCATAACGGACAACGTCAGCCCCGTGTTCGGCCATAACCTCATTAACACAGCGCTCGATGTATTCGTCTTTAGCCGCCGAGGCAAGCGCAGCGTCTGCGGCATCCACGGCAGCGTACAAATCCTCAATCTCATGAGGCCGTCTGAGCACCGTCGGACGATGGTAGCGTTCATTAAGAAGGTCAACGCGCAGTCGGTATGCTTCATACTGCTCATGAAGCTCGTTCGACTCATGCTGGGCACTCTTCATCACATGCTCGAAGTCCTTGAGAATCTTCATGGCGGCAAGGCGTTGCTCCTCGCTCGAATCTGGACCAAGCGCGTTAAACGAGGCGCGGGCGGTCTCGAATTTTGCACCCAGGCGATTTCGCAGTGCTATGTCGAGCACCTCATCCTGCATAAGCGGGATGATGCGCGCCGTCCACTCCTCAAACGCGCGAGCTGCGTCCTCAAAGGAACCCGTCGAGGAGTTTGCGGCGGTATCCGCGATATGTAGGAGCGCTTTCTCAAGATCGATGGAACCGTCGCGAGCAATGTCGTAATCGATTGCCTTTAGCAATCCTTGGGCCCTGAGCTTTTCGGACGTCTGTGCGGCATCGATGCGGCTCTGGCTCATCTCGACCCTGCGCTGGGCATGGGCATCGAAGGTTAGCGTCGGGATCAAAGTGTGAAGCGTCGCCGCAAGCTGTGCCAATGCCGCCTCAGTTCGAATCCGCGTCACCGTATCCCGACCCATGACGACCTCTTCGCCCACAAGCGGTCCTGTCACGTTTTTCCTCGAATATTCGTCAATCACGCTATCCAACGCGGCGCGTGTCGACTCATCCATATCGGGAAACTCAAGGAGCATCTGCGACTTGATGTCCAATAGCCCATGCCTATAGTCCTTAACGGCATTTTCTGCCTCGGCCTTCTCCGCCTCTATGCGCAACGCCGCTGCCCCGGCAACAATTGCAGCGGGGGCCAATGGCACTGCCAGCGGTGAAGTGACTATTCCGGCAGCGACTACAAAATTATCTCCCACCGAGCCGCTCATTATCACGTTCCCTTCTTCATGGATAACGGGGCCATCCCGGTCATCAAGCGTTTTTACTGCCTCATTTCTACCGCCGCTCTGCGCGATTCTGTTGCGCAACATTGGCGAGCGGCAGATTTGTCGATGTTGCGCAACAGAAGGCGGCGGCTAGCGCATATCCTGCTAATGGAAGAAAGGATGAAAGCGCGCCATGACCGGTTCCTACGAAGAAGTTCGACTCGTCAAGTTTCATACGCCAGCACTGCTCACCGAGCGCGAGCAGGCTGCGGCACGGCGTCGCTTCTGCACGCTTCTCGTTCCGCCGCAAAAGGGCGGCTTTGGCGGCAACGCCTATGTCCGCCGCGTCCAGAGCGGCGATCGCGCTTTTGAGCTCGCGCTTAAGATGCCGCGCCCCGATGCCCAACCCGAGCAAGAACAGCTCAACCGAGAAACTTTGGAAGAGGAGTACCGTACGCTCTCCGTCGTATCCAACCTAAGGGGTTTCCCCGATGTCTACGGTTTTGGCTACACGGCAGACGGAACCCCGGCGCTGCTCATGGAATGGGTTGACGGCGTCTCGCTTCTTGATGCACGGCCAGCTCTGAGCGATGGCGCTGAAACCTGCCCCGGCGATATCGTCGCCGCGCTGGGTCTGAGCGTACTCAAGATCATCTTGTCCACGCAATCGCTCGACACGCCCTTTGTTCACCGCGACCTCTCCATGCGCAACATCATGCTGCGTCACGATCGCATCCCGCTCGAGGAGCAGGTCTCGAGTGGCTATTTTGACATCTGCCTGATCGATATGGGCAGTGCCAAGCTCGTTAAGCCGGACTTTTCCTTTACCGTCGACGTCAACGCTTTTCGCGGTGCCACGCCGGCATACGCAGCACCCGAAATGCTGGAGCGGTTTAAGGCCGACCCCGGTGCGCGTGACAATCCCGCCGTCGACATCTATGCGCTGGGAAGCATCCTCTACGAGCTTTATTGCGGACACGCGCCCTTTGAGGCAGAGCTCAGGCGCTCTGGAGATCACGCGCGCCTCAAGCGCACCGTGCAACCGCAACCCCTTGCGCCCGCAACTCCCCGCGAACAGGGCTTGGTCAACGCGATTATGGCTTGTTTGGCAGTCTCGCAAGACGCACGCCCTTCGGCAAATGAACTCGCGGCGCGCCTTGAGCCTTTCGCCCGTACGGGTGCTCCGCGAAAGCGCCGGCCTGTGGCGGATCGCGGCAGCACTGCCGCCTTGGTGGACGCCACCGTCCCCACCCGCACGGCTGCACAGGCGCAGCCCGCGTCTCGGCCAACCCCATCCACCGAGACCATCCGCAGCGCCGAGTCCATGCGTCGCGCACGCCTTGCCGTCAAACGTCAACGCTCGATGGCACTCACGATGGTGATTGTTGCCCTGGTAGCAATCGTGGTCATACTCGTCCTCGCATCTGCCGGCATGCTTTAGCCGGCGGCGATGCCAAGGTCAGCTCATAGACCCTATACAAATAACGGTGACGAACACAGCTCTCGATAAAGCCGCACCCGTCACCGCTTCACGCATCGCATACAGGCGGCACTAGGAAATCATAAGCTCGAAGGAATCCGTGATGCGCGTTCCCATATTAACGGCGCCGTCTCCCGATTCGACTGTGGTATTCAGGTAGTACTTGCCGTTCTTCTTTTTAGGTACACCCGTAACCGTAAGGTCGCAGCCGTCCTCCTCGACGGGAAGCGAAAACTCAAAACCCTTGTTCCTAACAAACGAACCGGTGACATCCGTGTAGGTGCGATAGTCGTCACCATCGGATTGCGCGACGGTTTTTTCGGCGTTGTAGGTATCGTGGGCATGCAGCGTGGCCGAGATGTCTGCAACCACTTCGCCGGAATCGCTGATGCTCTTAAACACAATCACAAGGTCGTTTTTGCTCGCGCCGTAGCAAGTATGGCCCCAAGAGTTGCCCGTCTCCTTAAGTGATCCGCGCCACGTGGTGTTGGCGAAGCTCGTGGGCTTATCGATGTTGAGCTTCGCCGTGCTACCGGAGGTCGTAGTGGTCGACGAGGTCGCATTGCCCGTCGTGGAAGAGCCCTCGGCATCGGAGCTGGCGTCCCCGCCGTTCTTGCTTGCGGTCTTGAGCTCCGCCTTAGCGTCCTTAAGGTCGGACTTTGTCTGATCGAGCTCGTCTTGCGTTTTTGTGAGTTCGTCCTTGGAAGATTCAAGCTGCTTCTTGAGCTTTTGAATCTGCTCCGTATTTTGCGGATGAGCCAAACCATATGAGTAGCCCGCCCAGCCGGTTCCCGCGCACAAGGCGGCAACGACAATAATGCCGGCGGCGATGGCGGGCGCATACGACTTGCCCAGGCGCTTGCGTGCCAACTTGTACTCGGCCTTGGCCGTCTTGAGGCTCTCGCGGTCCTGCTCGAGCTGCTCTTCCTCACTGAGCGGCGTAGAACCAAAATCGGCATGGCAGGCAGGCTCAGTTTCCACGTCCTCGATCGTAGTGCCAAAGTCTGACAAGGGATCGACTACACGCGTGGCGTCCGAATCGGATTCGGGCACAGCGGGCTCAAACGCGCCGGGTGCCGCCACCGGCTGCTCGTCTGCTTTCGAGGCAGCATCCGCCTTAGGCAACTCCACCGTTGCCGCCGTAGCGGCCTCGCCGTCGCGCCAAGAAAAGGCAGGGCTCTGTGACACGGTCTGGGGCGTAGTATAGGGATCTTCGGAAACGGGCGCAGTCGACGAGGGCGCGGCAAGAGGCGATCCACACTCAGAGCAAAAACTAGCGTCATCGGGCAACAATGCACCGCAATAAGGGCATTCCATAGGGCACGACCTCTCAAAATGTGTCGTTTGCAGCCATCCTGCAACTTGGCGTATCTGCCCTATAATGTCTCAATAGTTATGCAAAGCGTTGCGCAACATTTTTCGAGTCGGTACGCTTTGAGCGTAGCCATTTCCTATCATGTTTGCAGTACGTCATTAAAGTTATCTGGGGAGGCAGCCATGGCGGCGGAAACACCGTGCTCGGTCCTCTACAACGACATCCGATCGTTCGGCGGTCTCAAGCATCTCGAGATTGCGCGAATGCTCATTAACGGCAATTCGTATGCAGGCAGTACCCTGCTCGACAAATGCTCTACCAACCGCTCGTACCTCACTCGCTACATCGTCCACCGCGAGCCCGATCAGTGTGCGCCAGGTATCTACAATGACCTTACCGTCTCCACGCTTAACCTTGCCGCCGCCATTAGCAGCAAACTCGGCGGAGGCGATCGCGCCTATCGGGAAATATCCGAGCATTACAGCGGCCCGGCGGCCCAAGGCATGATGTCGGTTCTCGCCGATTATGACCTCGACGACCGCCTCTACGCCAATGCCTTGGGGCGTATCAACAGCTCCGATGACCACAGCCCCCGCGAAAAAAGCACGCTCTTCTTGATGCTCTTTGTGGCGACGGGCGCACTTGCCGATCCCGTTCAAGGCGTGGCCACCGTCGAGCGCTTTTGCGACAGCAAGACGGGCGGGCACTTTGGTACCACCGAAACTACCGTCGGACGTGGCTTTATGGGCAGTCTGGAGCAGCCGCGCACCGTCGCCCCCAACCTCGGTCTGCTCAGGACACATGCCGACAACTGCGTCGACATGCAAATCCATCCCCTCACACGCGATCCACGCGGCACCGTGATTGGTTCTTTGCCCAAAACCTCGCCCAGCATCACCGATGTGGGCGCCGACGCATCGCGTGAGCATCTTCGCATTTGGCTTGAGGGTGAGCACTGGTACGCCCAGGGCCTTGGATCGACCAACGGCACGGTGCTCGAATCGGGTGCAGGCGACGGCGATACCGTAATCGAGCCGCCCCGTGACCAACGAGAGCCCGGCAAAGTCTATCCCCCCGTGGAAATCGCTAACAGTGACAGACTTCATTTGGGTCTCTATACAACGTTTCTCGTTATTGTGGACTAGCGCGTAGAGACGTGGGAAACAGGTGTCACTCGTCTTATATCATTTACGTTGCGCGCTGCACTATAAATAGCAATACGAGTCAGCTTATCGGCGAACACGTCTATCATGGGCTTTAATCGATAATCGCGTTCTCGGCGTGAGCACGCGGCCCCACCAAATGAAGGAACGTCTTGGATACCACCAACACCGCCCCTGGCGACAAACTCATCCGTCTCGACACGTTCGACACCGCCGTGGCAGTCGACCCCAGCGCCGAGGATGATGCCAAGCGACGGTTTATGACGCTTATTCTTCAGACGGCATACCGCGACGGCGGCAATATCGGGCACGTGCTGCGCGCGACCAACACGAGCGGCGAGGTCTTTGCCGTCAAGC
>OIDR01000045.1_pt1 | contig 37677 bp, 31 predicted proteins | sample 1581641 | NCBI WGS metagenome assembly OIDR01 (sample SAMEA3882550, study PRJEB24775) | human gut metagenome | biome: human-associated habitat; feature: intestine environment; material: feces | place: Netherlands | collected 2009/2010
GCGTGGATCAGCTTGTCGCCGAATCCACTCCCCTGAAGCGCACGATGCGCACCTTCGATCTGACGATGCTCGGCATCGGCGCGATCATCGGCACTGGTATCTTCGTGCTCACTGGCAAGGGCGCGCTGACCGCCGGCCCGGCCTTGTCCGTATCGTTCCTGCTGGCCGCCGTCTGCTGCGGTTTTGCCGGCCTGTGCTACGCCGAGTTCGCCGCCATGGCGCCGGTTTCCGGCTCGGCCTACTCCTATGCCTATCTGGCGTTCGGCGAGCTCATCGCCTTCGTGATCGGCTGGGATCTGATTCTGGAGTACGCGTTGCAGGCGGCCACCGTGTCCGCCGGCTGGTCGGGCTACTTCAACAAGCTGCTGGAAGGCTTCGGCCTGCATTTGCCGGTCGAACTGACCGCCGCCTACGGCACCAACCCGGACGTCACCACCTACTTCAACCTGCCCGGTTTCGTCATCGTGCTGATCATCACGTGGGTGCTGTCCATCGGCATCAACCAGACGAAGAAGACCAACGACATCATGGTGATGATCAAGCTGGCCATCATCGTGCTGTTCATCGTGTGCACCGTCTGGTACATCAATCCCGCCAACTGGAAACCGTTCTCCCCGTATGGCATCTACACGTTCCAGCCGGGTTCGACGCAGCCGTACGGCATCGTGCCGGCCGCGTCGATCGTGTTCTTCAGCTTCATCGGCTTCGACGCCGTGTCCTCCTCCGCCGAGGAGACCATCAATCCGAACAAGACGCTGCCGCGCGGCATCCTGATCTCGCTGGCCGTGTCCACCGTGCTGTACATCATCATGACGTTCATCATGACCGGCGTGGTGCCGTACAAGGAGTTCGCGAAGTTCATCGACGCTCCGGTGGCGGGCGTGATTCTCGAGACCGGCCTCAACTGGCTGGCGTTCATCGTGAACCTCGGCGCGTTGATCGGCATGACCACCGTCATGCTGGTGCAGCTGTACGGCCAGTCCCGCATCTGCTATGCGATGAGCCGCGACGGACTGTTCCCGAAGTTCTTCGGCGAAGTGCATCCGAAGTACCGCACACCGTTCAAGGGCACGTGGTTCTTCGGCATTCTGACGGCCATCGCCGGCGGTTTCATCAACATCAACGTGCTGTTCGAGCTGGTGAACATCGGTACGCTGTCCGCGTTCATCATCGTGTCGGCCGGTATTCTATGGATGCGCAAGACCCAGCCGGACGCGCATCGTGGCTTCCGTGCGCCGGGCGTGCCGTTCACGCCAATCTGCGCCATCATCTTCTGCCTGATTCTGATCTTCGGTTTGAATTGGGAGACGTGGGTGCGTTTCGCCGTGTGGTTCGCGCTTGGACTGGTCGTGTATTTCACGTACAGCCGCAAGCATTCTCAGCTTAACGAGCCGGGACTGTTCTAATCATCCCTTCATATGGAAAAGGACGTCTCCCGCAGTTTTACGGGAGACGTCCTTTTTTCTATGTTTCTATGTATGCGCAATCACCATTCGTGACGCTGGTAGGCGATACGCGTGGTATCGGTGGGGCGGTCAAGCAGTTGGATCAGGCCGCAGCGGGCGAATCCGTTCGATTCGAGCACGTGCTGCATGGCCTTGTTGTTCGGATGCGTGTCGGCGCGCACGTTGCCGTAATGTTCGATGCACCAGTTGATGCAGTCCTTGGCCGCGCCTTTGACGATTCCCGACGAGGCGATGCGGTGGATGGTCACATACGAGTCGTCGTCCAGCCAGGCGCCGTCGATATGCGCGTAGGTGGGATCCTCGCCCGTGCACAGGGCGAACTGGGCGAGCACACGCTCCTTGCCGTCAGCCTCGTCCACCAGCAGCATGGTGCGCTGCTGGCAAATGTCGTCAAGGATCACTTCCTCACGTGGGAACGTGTTTCCCCATTGCGTGGGATTCCCGTTGGCCGCCATAAGCTCACGCGCATGCTGGTAGATTTTCAGCATGACAGGCAGATCATCCATGGTGGCACGACGGAACCGACGTTCGGAAGTGGTTTCGCTCAACCCTTTCACCTCAATTCGACTGTGTACCTCTCTCAAGCATTCCAGCCGTCCAAACTACCACGCCCACCGCACAGGCATGGTAACGCTCACACAAGGCGGCGTTCGAACGGGTCGGAGCTGATGCCCTTGGCGAGGATGTCCTTGCACCATTCCTTGGCGGTGAACAGGCTGTGGTCGCGGTAGTTGCCGCAACTTTCGATGGTGGTTGCCGGCACGTCGTCCCATGTGGCCTCGTAGGCGATGAATTCCAACGATTCCTTCAATGCGCGAGCCACATCCTCGGTGGAATGCTCGCCCCACGTCAGCAGGTGGAAGCCTGTGCGGCATCCGAACGGCGAGCAGTCGATGTAACCGGGGATGCGTTCGCGCAGCAGCACCGCGATGGTGTGTTCGATGGTGTGCAGTCCGCCGGTCGGAATGGCGTTCTCGTTCGGCTGCACCAATCGCAGGTCGTAGTTCGAGATCACGTCGCCGTGGGGGCCGGTTTCCGTATCGATGTAGCGCACATACGGCGCCTTTACTTTGGTGTGGTCCAATTGGAAGCTTTCCACCACCGGCTTGTCTTCCGCCATGTTCTGTCCTTTCGTTGTTGTGTTCACATTCCACTATTCACGGTTCGCGGGCTCAACGTCAACCGTCGTGCCATGCGTGTCGGTTATGGCCGGTTCAAGCCTCGTCGCCGGAATCCTCCCGAATCGCGGCCATGAACCGTTCGCCGTACTGTTTGAGCTTGCTTTCCCCCACACCGTTGACGGCAAGGAACTGGTCGTCAGCGATCGGCTTGACCCGTACCATGTCACGCAACGTCTTGTCGGAGAACACGATGTACGGCGGTTTGCCGAGTTCGCGCGCGATGTCCAGTCGCAGCGCACGCAGCTTCTGGAATAGCGCCTCGTCGCCGTCATCCGGCACGTACGATCCGACAGCGGGAGTGGACACGTCGGGCGTTCGACGCGCACGGGCGTCAGCACGTTTGATCTTCTTGATGTCGTAATGGAATTCGGGTGCGACCGTTTCCGCCGCACGGGGTCCGAAGCCGACGATCGGCAGGCGTCCTTCCGCGATTGTCAGGAAGCCGTCGGTGGCCATCTGGCTCAGCACGTCGCGGATGCGCGCTTCCGGCACTTCGTCGAGCATGCCGAACGACGGCAGGCTTTCGGGGTTGAGATAGCTTAGATCCTGTGCCTTCGAGCCGCGCAGCACCTTGACGATTTTGCCGCTGCCGACATGCTGGTTCACATCGTGCACGCAACGGCTGATGGCTCGGGCGATGTCGGTGACGTCGATGGTTTCGAATGTGTGCTCGCAGTTGGCGCAACCGCCCACGCATTTGCCGTCCGTTTTCGCCGCCGCGCCCGCGGTTTCGCCGAAATACCGGGTCATGTACGCGTGCAGGCAGTCCGTGGTACGGCAGTAGCCGACCATCGCGTCGAGCAGCCGGCGTTTCGACGCGCGTACGGCCTCCTGCTCTTCGGGAGTCAATCGTTCGTTTTCGTAATCCGAATCGAGCAGCCGGCGGCGGGTGACGATGTCCGATTCGTTCCACAACAGCGTGCAGCGGCTTGGTTCGCCGTCTCGTCCGGCGCGACCCGCCTCCTGGTAGTACGCTTCGATGGATTCGGGCATGTTGTGGTGGATGACGAACCGCACGTTGGATTTGTCGATGCCCATGCCGAACGCGTTGGTGGCCACGACCACGGGCACACGGTCGGTGACGAAATCGCGTTGCGCCTTCTCTCGTGCGTCGGCGCTCATACCGCCATGGTAGGCGACGGCGATGGTGCCGATATCCGACACATCCGCACCCCCTGCGGCACGCAATTCGGCGACGGCGCTGTTAAGCGATTCGGCGAGCGCTTCCGTTTCCTTGCGCGTGGCGCAGTAGACGATGCCGGATTCGTCCGGATGGCTGGCGATGTAGGACGCCACCCAGGATGCTTTGTCTTTGCGTGGCATGCTGATGACGTCGAAATACAGGTTCGGCCGGTCGAAACCGGTGACGGTGATGGACGGTGTGTGCAGACCCAGAATCGAAACGATGTCGCGGCGCACGCGTTCGGTGGCGGTGGCGGTGAACGCGGCGACCGTTGGACGTGTGGGCAGTCCGGCGATGAATTCGCCGATGCCAAGATATGAGGAACGGAAGTCCTGCCCCCATTGGGAGACGCAGTGCGCTTCGTCGACGGCGACGAGCGAGATCGGCACACGGACGGCGAAGTTGCGGAATCGTTCGGTTTCCAAACGTTCCGGCGCCACGTACAGCAGTTTGATCTGGCCGGAGAGCGCCTGCGCGAAGACGAGATCCTGTTCGTCCGGCGTCTGAGTGGTGTTGATGAACGCGGCCGGAAGGCCCACGTCGTTCAGGGCGTCGACCTGGTCGCGCATGAGTGAGATCAGCGGCGAGATGACGATGGCGACGCCCGGCAGGATCGCTGCGGGAATCTGATAGCAGATGGATTTGCCGGCGCCGGTGGGCATGACGCCAAGCACGTCGTGTCCGGTGAGGATGGCCGAGACGATGCCGGATTGTCCAGGACGGAACGAATCGTAGCCGAAATAGCGGTTCAGCGCCTCCAATGCGCGGGGGTCTACGGAATCGGCGGAATCAACAGCTTGCGTCATGGTTTCCAAGTGTAGCAATGCCGTGCGTTGACCGCGGAGAGCGAAACGGCCGGCGCGGGTCTTGCCCATGCCGGCCGTTTCATGCTTCTATCGGAAATAGGGAATTCAGATCTGGCGGAACGCCTGCTCCAGGTCGGCGATCAGATCGTCCGCGTCCTCAAGACCGACGGACAGGCGGATCAGGTTGGCGGGCACTTCGAGCGTGGTGCCGGCCACGGAGGCATGGGTCATGGCACCCGGATGCTCGATCAGGGATTCCACGCCGCCCAGGGATTCGGCCAGGGTGAACACTTCGGTGGCTCCGGCGAACTTCTTGGCCGCTTCGAAGCCGGCGGCGATCTGGATGGAGATCATGCCGCCGAAACCGCCGTGCATCTGGCGTGCCGCGATGTCGTGGCCCGGGTGGGATTCGAGCCCCGGATACCATACGCGTTCCACTTCGGGGCGGGTTTCGAGCCACTGGGCCACTTTCATGGCGTTGCGGCTGTGCTGCTTGACGCGCAGGTCGAGGGTTTTGAGGCCTCGGATGTCAAGCCAGGAGTCGAACGGGGACGGAACCGCGCCGGCCGCGTTCTGCAGGAAGGCCACCGCGTCGCGTGTTTCCTTGTCGTTCAGGACCACCGCGCCGCCGACCACATCAGAGTGGCCGCCGATGTACTTGGTGGTGGAGTAGACGACCACGTCGGCGCCGTCTGCGAGCGGATGCTGCAATACCGGGGATGCGAAGGTGTTGTCCACCACCACTTTGGTGCCATGCGCGTGAGCGACCGCTGACGTGGCCGCGATATCAGTGATGTTGAGCAGCGGATTCGACGGGGTTTCCACCCAAATGTACCGGTACTGCTTCTGGCTGAGCGCCACGGAAACGGCCTCGGTGTCGGTGATGTCCACCACGTCGAGGCCGATGCCCCACGGCACGAACACCTTGGACAGCAGACGGTAGGTGCCGCCGTACACGTCGTTGCCGAGCAGGATGTTGTCGCCGGGCTTCAGGGTGGAGCGCAGCAGCACGTCGATGGCGGCAAGTCCGGAGGAGAAGCTTAACGCGTATTTCGCGCCTTCCACGGCGGCGAGCTGCTCGTCGAAGCTGTTGCGGGTCGGGTTGATGGAACGGCTGTAGTCGTAGCCGTTGCGCAGGCCGCCGACACCATCCTGCTTGAAGGTGGAGGTCATGTAGATGGGGGTGACCACGGCTCCGGTGGTCGGGTCGGGTTCCTGACCTGCGTGGATGGCGCGGGTGGCGAGAGCGGTGGCGTTGAGGGCTTCGGTGTTGGTCGAGATGGTCATGATGGGAACTCCTTGGAAGTATCGGATGGTTTGGGTTGTTCGGATGATTGGCATTGGTTTCAAAGGTGCGATCGGGCTGCCGGACAGTCGTTTGACGGTCTTTTACAGGTACTGTTCGGCGAGGCTGGGCTTGGTGGTGCGTTCCACGACGTCGGCGAATCCGTTGGCGCGCATCCAGTCGTCGTTGAAGATCTTCTCCATGTAGCTGCGGCCGGAATCGGGCATCAGCACCACGACGAGCTGGTTTTCGTCGAGGTCGTGCTCGCGGGCGTATTTCAACGCGGAGAACACGGCCATGCCGGATGAGCCGCCGACGAGCAGTCCTTCCTCGTTGGCAAGGCGTCGGGTCATTTCGAAGGCTTCCGCGTCGGTGACCTGCACGATCTCGTCGGGAAGGCTCCGATCAAAGGCCTTCGGATAGAAGTCCTCGCCGACGCCTTCGATCTGGTATTGGTGCACATCGTTCGGGTCGGAGTAGATGGAGCCTTCCGGATCGGCGCCGATGACCTGCACCGCGCCGTTGGACACGTCCTTCAGATAGTGTCCGGTGCCGGAGATGGTGCCGCCGGTGCCGATGCCGGCCACGAAATGCGTGACCTTGTGGTCGGTGGCCTCCCAGATTTCCGGACCAGTGGTGTGGTAGTGGCTTTCGGGACCGTTCGGATTGTCGTACTGGTTGGGACGGTAGCCGCCGGGAATCGCCTTGGCGAGGCGGTCCGCCACCTGGTAGTAGGAGCGCGGATCATCCGGACCAGCATCGGTAGGGGTTACCACCACTTCTGCACCGTATGCGCGGAGTACCGCACGCTTGGCTTCGGAAACCTTGTCTGGCAGGGTGAAGATGGTGCGGTATCCGCGCTGCTGGGCCACGAGGGCAAGTCCTACGCCGGTGTTGCCGGAGGTCGGTTCCACAATCACACCGCCCGGCTTGAGTTCGCCGCTACGTTCGGCCGCGTCGATGATGCGTTCCGCAATGCGGTCTTTGGAGGAGCCGCCAGGATTGAAATATTCGACTTTGACTGCGATGGTGGCTTTGATGCCGTCGGTCACATGGTTGAGTTTGACGAGCGGAGTGTTGCCGATGAGCTCGGAAAGGGAGTTGTGGATGGTCATGTCGTTTCCTTGCGAAGAGTGATTTCCGTTGGCTTCCGATGAATGATTTCGTTGTTTTGATTTCGAGAAGCTCGCGTTTATCACTTGCAATGATTTGAAACGGGACCTGTGATGGTGTTTTCGCTGCGGTTCATCCACATATGCCGCGTAATACCAACCGCGTAAGGCACTGGTTATGGGATGATTTCTGCGATACTCTGGCATGCAACGCAAGTTGCGTATGCCGAAAAAGAATGCCCTGTCTCAAGTTATGCTTCGATGAACCACGCGCCCCTCGGGCGGTTGGTCAGCGACAGCAACAACATGAGAAATCGAACATGGCTCACACAATAGCACACGTAACGACATCGGCGTGTCTTACCTGTTCATATAGCGGCAAAAAAGCCTGCAATCATGCGGATTTCAACATGATCGCAGGCTTTTTGCGCAGTGTCACAAATCAGAGCGAAGCCGCGTCCAGCAATCGTTTGGTGTAATCGCTGGTCGGATGGTGCAACACGGTTTCCGTAAGTCCGCATTCCTCAACGCAACCGTCGTGCAACACCATAATGCGATCTGCGATATGCTGCACCACCCCCAAATCGTGTGACACCATGATCAGCGCCATATCAGGTTCGCCGCTACGAATCGCAGCGAACGATGCGAGAATCTGCGTTCGTGCGGCCACGTCGACGGCGCTCATCGGCTCGTCGGCAAGCAATACTTTCGGATGATCCGCAATGGCACGTGCGATGGCCACGCGTTGCGCCTGACCGCCAGAGAGGTCCACGGGGAACCGATTTTCATATGCGGCAGGGTCGAGACTCACCATGCGGAAGGCTTCCGACACGCGTTCCGTAATCCGTTCCTGCGACCAATCAGGGTGATGCAACCGCAATGGTTCGGCAACGGATCTGCCGACCCTCCAACGCGGATCCAACGAGCCGAATGGGCTTTGGAACACCAATCCGCAGCTACGCCGCAGTTCGCCGGCGACTTCGCCTTGCACAGGCTTGCCGAAATACGTAATCTCGCCCGTTTCAGCGTGTTCGAGCCCCAGCAGTACTCGCGTAAGGGTGGTTTTGCCGGATCCGGATCCGCCGATCACCGCAAGGCACTCCCCCGAACGTACGTCGATATCAACATCGTGCAGCACCTGACGACGCTGTTGTTTCGCACCGTAGTATTTGTTGATGCCGCGACCTTGCAGCATTGTGGTTTTTTCGTTTTCGCCCGTCACAACCGTTCTCCTTATTTGGTTTCGGCATCGATCCGCAACGACAGCGCACGTGCCGAAGTCACCAATTGCGAAGCGACTTTAGTGTGCGGCGACTGCAGGATATCGGCGGTTTGTCCTGATTCGGCAACACGTCCATCAGCAAGTACATAACAGCGTGTGGTTGCATGATTGAGTACCGCGAAATCGTGGGTGATGAAGAGCATGGATGCGCCGGAATCGTCCACCAACGATGCCAGCAGATCGACGATCTGCCGTTGCGTGATCGAATCCAGCGCGGTGGTTGGCTCGTCGGCGATAATCAGGCGCGGCGACGTGACCAATGCGGCCGCGATGCCGACGCGCTGCTGTTGTCCGCCGGAAAGTTCATGCGGATATTTGTTCAGCACATCTTCCGTCAGCCTGACTTTGGCGAACATTGCTTTGACACGGTCCAACCGTTCGTCACGGGTCAGATCGTAATGCAAACGCAGTGGCAGCGCGACCTGCTGCGCCACGGTCATCACCGGATTCAATGCGGCGGAAGGATTCTGGAACACCATGCCCATATAACGCCCGCGCAGATCGGCCATGGCGGTATCGTCCAACCCGATCAGTTGCCTGCCACCAGCCATGATGGAACCGCTCACCCGCGCCGTGTCGGGCAGCAACCCCATCAGGGCTTTGGCGATCATGGATTTGCCCGAGCCGGAGGAACCGACCAGACCGATGCGCTCACCGTCGGCGATGTCCATGCACGCATCGCGCACGATGGGTTTGTCGCCGATGGTGATGGTCAGCCCACGAATCTCGATGCTCATGCCGCCTCCCTCAGCTCAGGATTGGTCAACGGGTCGATGGCGTCGCGCAGTGCGTCGCCGAACAGATGCAGCGCGATCACCGTCATCGTGACGATCAGTCCCGGCCATAGCACGGTCAGCGGGTAGATGCTGATGAATCGTACGGATGTGGCGAGGGAATGCCCCCAACTGGGTACGCCGGCACCCACGCCGACGCCAAGATAGGTCAGGCCAGCCTCAGCCAGTATCGACGTCCCTGCGCTCATCGACAACTGCACCAGCAGCACCGGCATCACGTTCGGCATAATATGCCTGACGAACACGCGCGCCCCCGAAGCGCCGGACCATACCGCCGACTCCACATACTGCGAACGCGCGGCAAGTATGGCCGCAGGTCTTACGATGCGTGCCAGATTCAATCCGTAGGCGAATCCGCATGCGGCCACGATCACCGCCGCGGAAGCGCCGAACGGCACCGACAACATCAATGCGATCAGCACCGTCGGTATCGAGATCAGCGCATCGACCACCACCACCGACGTGGATCGCAGCGCGGTATGGCGTGACACCATGGCGGCCACCAACGCCAATCCGAATATTCCGGCCACGACTACGGTAAGCGATGCGATTGCAAGATTCGTGCGCGAACCGGCCATCAGCCAGCTCAGCACGTCGGCGCCAACGCCATCGGTTCCCAACGGATGCGCGGCCGTGGGCGAAGCCCATGCGTGGAATCCGTCCGTCTCAAGTAGCGCGTAAGGCGTCCACACCAGCGAAATCAGCGAAACCAGCACCCACAGGCCGAGCACGATCAACGCATATTTTCCACTGGCCTTGCGCCACATCGAACGCATAACCACACGAGCGGCCGACATCACAGCACCTCCTGCACGTCGTCGGAAGCGGTGTTCAGTCTCGGATCGAGCGCATGATGCGCCATATCGACCGCCAATCCCAATAGCAGGAAGAACGCTGCCAGCAGGAACAGTTCGCTCTGCACCGCGATCAGATCACGATTGCCCACATCGGTGATGAGCATCGAGCCCAGCCCCGGCAGGGCAAACAGGTTCTCGACCACCATCACACCCGTTATCATTTGGGCGAAGGTCAATCCGATAACCGACACCAGCTGCGGCATCGACAGTCGCAGGCCTACGCGCAGCAGCGCCTGCCTGCGCGTCATGCCGCATGCCATGGCCATGCTTACGGCCTGGGATTGCGCGGCATCGCCCAACGCGGCACGTGTATAGCGCATGATCCCCGCACCGGCGGTGATACCGGTGGCCAATGCCGGAAGCACGAGCGACGCCATGGCCCGCCCGCAATCCTTCCAGCCATCGTTCGGAAAACCCTGCGAGGGGAACAGCCCCAGCAGTCCCGAGCCGTGCGAGAACAGCAGAATCAGCAGCAGTCCGCTCCATAACGCCGGAACAGCACCTCCGACAATGGCAAGCACATGGAACAGCCCCCGCCACCGCCTGTTCCTGGTGATGACGGCAGCACAGCCAAGCGGCAATCCGATCAGCAGGGCTACGGCAAGGCTGAGCATGATAAGAGGGAACGTGACCGCCGACCGGGCACCGACCTGCGAGACGACCGATCTGCCGCTGATGGCGGATATGCCAAGATCGCCATGCAGCAGTCCGCCAAGCCAGTCGGCGTATTGTACGGGCAGCGGCCTGTCGAGTCCCATCTGCGTCCGCAGTGCGGCGATACGGGCCGCGGTCGCGTTCGTTCCGGCCATTACGGCTGCAACGTCACCGGGGAGTACACGCAATGCCAGAAACACCAGCATCGACAATCCCACCAATGCCGCTATGAACAGCAGCAGCCGTTTGGCCACGAATCTCATATCATTCCGCCTTGGAAATCTGCCATAGCGGCAGTACCGTCTGGCTGAGCTTGTCGGGGAATCCCTTGATGCCCTTGTTGTACGCCACGGTCACACGGTAGCCGAACAGCCAGTCGGCCGGTGCGTCTTCGCTGACGGTTTTCGCCGCCTGCTTGAGGTATTCGTCGCTTTCCTTCTCGTCGGTGGCGGCGAGCGCCTTGGCGTACAGCGCCTGCACGTTCCTGTTGTCGTAGTGGTAGTAGTATTCGGGCGTGGTCCACTTGTAGAAGTCATGGCTTTCGGCATGGTCCACCAGCGAAAGCTCATAGTTGCCGTTGGCGTGCACGTCCTGAAGCCATGTGGAGAATTCCACGTAGTTGATCTTCAGATCGATGCCGATTTTGGCGAGCTGGCTTTTGAGCTGGTCGCCCAGTTCGGTGCCGTACGTGTTGGCGTAGGTGAGGGTGAGCCGCAACGGCTTGTCGGTGGTATAACCGGCTTCCTTCATAAGTTCCTTGGCCTTGTCCACGTTGTACGGGTACAGGCCGGTCAGGTCCTCGTAACCGGGGTCGACGGACGGGATCGGACCGCCGAGCGCGTAGTCGACGTTGCCTCGGGAGGCGATGATCTCCTTGTGGTTGATGCCGTATCGAATGGCCTGGCGGACGCGCTTGTCCTTGAGTTTGGCGTTCGTACAGTTGAAGGCGAGGACGAACTTGTCGCTGCCGTCGGCCGCGGACACCCGATATGTGTTGGTATCGAGCGATTTGGCGAGCGTGGCGTTCACAGGAGAAAGCACGTCGACATCACCGCTTTTCAGCGCGTTGACCGCTGCGTTGTCGTCGGTGAGGAAGCGGATCACCACGTTCTGGGTGGCGGGCTTGTGCGCGGTTCCCCAATATTTCGGATTGGCTTTGAGCACCATTTTGCTGGCCGAGTCGAAGGATTCGACGGTATACGGACCGGAACCGACGGCCTCGGTCTTCGCGTTATACGTGGCGTTCTTATCGAACACCAATCCCGGGCGTCCGGTCAGATACCACAGGAGATTGGAATCAGGGGCATCGAGCGTGAGCCTGACCGTGTCGGCATCGACGGCTTCGGCCTTATCGAGGCTTTCCACCTGGTTGGCGTTGTAGTACTGCTTCTCCTTGAGCTGGTTGATGGACCACGCCACGTCGTCGGCGTCGAGTTTGTCGCCATTGGAGAAACACATGTTGTTGTTGTTGAGATGGAACGTGTAGGTTTTGCCGTCCTTGGAAATGTCCCAGGATTTCGCGAGGCCCGGCTGCACTTTGTTGTCGGAGTCGCGCGACAGCAGCGCTTCGTAGACGTTGCCGATCAGCACCTGTTCGATGGCCGATCCGGACTGGTGGCGGATGTCGAGGCTGACCGGGGCGAGTTTGAGCCCGATGGTGACGGTGTCGGCTTTAGTTACGCCGGAAGTGTTCGCGTCATCGTTTTTGCTGCGCGTCACTGCAATGGCGACGATCACCGCGACGGCGGCGATGACGGCGATCAACGCGATAAGCCACTTCTTCGGGCCTTGCGATTTCGCGCCGTTCGACGATTTCGCACGCGCGTTCAGCGTGGCGTCGGTGCTTGCCGTGGACTGCGGCTGCTGTTCGTTCTCCTGTTTGGTTGCGTCGGCTTCGCCGTGCGCACCGGTAGGTGACGACATGGGATTTCTCCTCTTCGTATTTTCGATTATGTGTTGTGATTGCGGTTGACCGCCTGCGTGAGGTCGATCACCACGGCCTGATTCTACCGTCCGCCATACCCGCGGCCCGTTCGGATTCGCCCGCAAAGCGCGCGGAGGCTTCGGCCCGGTTATATACTTGACGCAGTCGTGGCAGGTCACAACGAGAAGGACGGTTGATCCATGGCGCATATTCTTTTGGGGGTCACCGGCAGCATCGCCGCGTTCAAGGCCTGCCATCTCGCCTCCGATTGGAGCAAGCAGGGGCATGAGGTGCGTGTGGTGATGACCGCCGCCGCACAGGAGTTCGTCACTCCCCTGACGTTCAATTCCCTCACCCACACGCCGACACGCACGTCCATGTTCGCCGCCGGACATCGTCCCGGCGCTACGGCCGACGTGGCACCCGGACCGGACGGTCCGCTGCAGATCAGCCACGTGGCCGACGCGAAGTGGGCGAATCTGCTGGCAGTCGCTCCGGCGAGCGCCGATATCATCGCGAAAATCGCCGGCGGCATCGCCGATGACCAGCTGACCAGCACCATACTCGCGTACGACAAGGGACCGAAGATCCTGTGCCCCGCCATGAACGTGCATATGTATGAAAACGCCGTGACGCAACGCAATCTCAATACCTGCCGTGAGCTCGGTTGGACGATTGTGGAGCCGGAAAGCGGCATGCTGGCCTGCGGCGACGCCGGCAAAGGGCGTATGGAGGAGCCGGCACGCATCGAAACGGCGGTGGAAGCGCTGCTGCTTGCGAATCGTCCGGACGGCGAGCTGCCGCTTAAGGGACTTGCCGTGCTCGTCACCGCCGGCCCGACGCAGGAGCCGCTTGATCCGGTGCGGTTCCTCACCAACCATTCCACCGGCAAGATGGGGTATGCCTTGGCCGAACAGGCACGCGATCTGGGCGCACAGGTGACGCTTGTGTCCGGTCCGGTGGCGTTGGACGCCCTGTATGGTGTGGATGTGGTCAATGTCACGACCGCGCAGGATATGTTCGACGCGGTGACGAACCGGTTCGCGGACACGGACATCACCGTCATGGCCGCGGCCGTCGGCGATTTCCGTCCGGTCGAGCAGGCCCGGGACAAGATCAAGAAGAACGGGCGCAGCGGCATCGAACTCGAGCTCACCTCGAATCCGGACATTCTGGCTTGGGCCGGCGAACATAAGCGGCCGGACCAGACATTGTGCGGATTCGCCATGGAGACGCGCGACCTTGAGGCCAACGCGGCGAAGAAGCTTAACGGCAAGCATTGCGACATGCTGGTGGCCAACAATCTGCGCACCCCCGGCGCCGGTTTCGCGACGGACACGAACGTGGTGACGGTGCTGACGCCGGGCGAAACCGCAGACAGGCCAAACATCGAACGGTGGAGCAAGATGGGCAAGGACGCACTTGCGAAACGTATTCTTGTCAAGCTCGCAACCATGCGTGCGGACGGCGAACGGCACTAACCGCAGCATTTTCGAATCGCAATAATCGCAATATTTCAACGGAACTTCCGCAAAACGCGAAGGAGAACGCAACATGCTTCTGATGGCTGTGGATATCGGCAACACGAACGTCGTGATCGGTTTCATCGACGATGGGCGCATCGCGGGCACGTACCGCATCACCACGAAGGCGAACCACACGTCCGACGAATACGGGCTGATGATCACGCAGTTCCTGGCTTTGAGCGGCTACAAGCCGGCGGATGTCGATGATGTGATCATTTCGTCCGTGGTGCCGAAGGTCATGCATTCGTTCCGTGCGAGCATCGTGAAGTTCCTCGACATCGATCCGATGATCGTGGGACCGGGCATCAAAACGGGACTCAACATCCGCATGGACAATCCGCAGAACATGGGCGCGGACTGCATCGCCGACTGCGCGGGCGCGTATTACGAGTATGGCGGGCCGATTCTGGTGGCTGATTTCGGCACGGCCACCACGTTCAACTACGTCACCGCGGACGCGTCGGTGATTTCCGGACTGATCACCACCGGTATCCGCACCGCCGCGGCCGCACTGTGGGAAGGGACGGCGCAGCTGCCGGAAGTGGAGATCACCCGTCCGAAGTCGATTCTGGCGAAGTCCACGAAACCGGCCATGCAGGCGGGCCTGTACTACAACTTCCTCGGCGGCATCGAACGCACGATCGCGCAGTTCCATAAGGAGATCGACGAGGATTTCCGTGTGGTGGCGACGGGCGGATTGAGCCGCGTGTTCGCCGACGACACGAACATGATCGACATTTACGATCCGGACCTGATTTTCAAGGGCATGCGGCACATCTACGACCGCAACGTCCGCTGATTCAAGAGCCAGCGACGGGAACCGGCGATCATAGCCCGGCAATCTGAAAACCGACGGCCTGCGGATAATGCGCTATCCGCAGGCCGCAATCGATTAAACCAATTACACAGACGCTATTGGATGGTGAAGCCCTGGTTGGCTCCGTATTCTTTCAGGTCCTTCTGCCATAGGGCTATGCCGCCCTTAAGTTTGATGCGGTCGGACGATTCGGTGTTCTTCAACGCATCGCCGATGTTGGAGGTGTCGGAGACCTGACCGCCTGCGGCGATGATGTTGAGCCTGTTCTGCTCTTTGCGCAGCAGGCTCGACCATTTGTAGGCCTTGCCCACCGTGGACCGGAAGTCGCTGCGCGCATACACTTCGAACGGCAGATACTGGTATCCGGTCGACACGTTCTCCGCGGCCTGGGACAGCACGCGGTTGTATTCCTGCCCGCCGAAATAGGGCACTTCGATGCCACGGTCGTCGGTCACCGTGGTCTTGCTGAGGAATTTCGAGTCGGATAGGGTGTTTTTGTCGGCTGGGAACGCGCCGCCATCCACGCGGGTTGTGATGCCTTTGGCATTGTGGCAGGCGTATTCGATGAAACGGTATGAGGCTTCGGGTTTGCGGGAACGTTGCAGCACGGCAAGGGCCGAACCGCCGTTTTCCGATGTGGTGGCCTTGCCGTCGGGCGTCGGCATCTGGGCCACGCGCCACAGGCCGGCCGCGCCGGGAATGTCGGACATGAGCAGCGAAGGCAGCCATGCGCCGGAGAACAGCGAGGCGACTTTGCCTTGTCCCACGGCCGATTTCCATCGATCCGACCATGACGTGAGGTTTGTTGCCACCAAACCCTCATCGATCATCTTCTGCCAGAATTCGGTGAATTCGCGGGTGCCTTTATCTTCGGTGAGTCTGATGGTCACGTTCTTGCCATCGTTGGACGTGGAGAACGGGCGTCCGCCGGCGAGCCAGATCATCGTGTCGTAGAAGCTGGCGTCGCCGGAATCGGCGGTGATGTACACGCCGATTTTCTTGAGTTTTTTGGCGGCCTCGTAGTAGTCGTCCCATGTGCGGATCTTGGACGCGTCCACGCCAACCTGTTCGAACACGCTGTTGTTATAGAAGAAGGCCATCGGGCCGGAGTCCATGGGAAGCCCGTACACCCGTCCGTTGAGCTGCACCGACGCCCAGGTGCCGGGCGTGTAGAAATCGGCATAGCCTTCGGTTCTGCCGGTGATGGGCACGAGCTGGCTGCTGACCGCGTACTGGCGCAATGCGTAATATTCCAGCTGCACCACGTCGGGAATGCCGTAACCGTCTTGGATGGCGTTGTTGAGTTTGTCGTAACCGCTGGTGTTCTTCCAAACCACGCGGATGTCGGGATTGTCTTTTTCGAAGCCGGCGATGACCTGTTTCATGCTCGGCTCCCACGACCATACGGTGATCTGTGTGCGTGTGTCCGTATTGGCCCCGCATGCGGCGGCGCTGGCCGCCATGACGCCCGCGCAGCAGATGGCGATGAGCTGCTTCACCAGTTTCGCCGATTTCAGCACCACGCCCACGGACCTCCGTTTTGTATTTCGCCTGCGATTACCACCATAAGATTATACGGGTCATGCGGAAGCCACGCACAAGCCTGGAAAGGCTCCCCATATCCACCCAAATACGCCGAATGCGGAAGAACCGCTCCGGAAGCGAACTTCCAAAGCGGTTCCCTGCGATATCGCATCGGCGGCTAAGCCGGTACGCAATCAAGCTTCGATGCCGAGCTTGGCGCGTTCCTTCTTGGAATACATGAAGGCCGGCAGCTGACGGCCCTGCTTGAGCCAGGCATGGTATTCGGCGGTGGCCGCGAACTCCACATCGGACGCGGAGTTCAGGCAGGTTTCCACGGAATCCTGGATGACGCCGATGATGAAGCCGACGCCCACCACCTGCATGGCGATGTCGTTGCTGATGCCGAACAGCGAGCAGGCCATCGGGATGAGCAGCAGCGAGCCGCCTGCCACGCCGGACGCGCCGCATGCGCCGAGCGCGGAGACCACGGACAGCAGGATGGCCGCCGGCAGGGAGATCTGGATGCCGAGCGTGTTGGCGGCAGCCATGGCCATGATGGTGATGGTGATGGCCGCGCCGTTCATGTTGATGGTGGCGCCCAGCGGAATGGACACGGAGTACATGTCCTTGTCAAGCCCGAGCTTCTCGCACAGCTGCATGTTGACGGGGATGTTCGCAGCGGAGGAGCGGGTGAAGAACGCGGTCAGACCGGATTCCTTGAAGCAGCGGTAGACCAGCGGGTACGGGTTGCGGCGCAGGAAGATGAAGATGACGAGCGGGCCGAACACGAGCACCATGAGCAGCATGGTGCCGACGAGCAGGAGCAGCAGGCTGCCGTACTTGGTGAATGCGGACAGGCCGTTGTCGGCCACGTTGGTGAACACGAGGCCCATGATGCCGAACGGGGCGAGGTTGATGACCCAGCGGATCACCTGGGACACGGCGTCGGCCACGTTGGCCATGAACGCTTTGGAGCTTTCGTTGGCGATGGACTTCATGGCGAGTCCGAACAGGCAGGCCCACATCAGGATGCAGATGTAGTTGCCATCGATGATGGCCTGGATCGGATTGGCCACGATGTTGGTCAGCAGCGTCTGGATGACTTCGGAAAGGCCTTGCGGCACCACGTCGGCTTTGGCGGCCTTGCCCAAGGACAGGGTCTGCGGGAATAGACGGGAGGTCAGCACGGCCACGACCGCTGCCAGGAACGTGGTGAACAGGTACAGGAACAGCACGGTGCCGAAACGGCGGTCGAGTTTCGACGTGCCCTGCGCAAGGGCGCTGGCCACCAGTACGAACACCAGAATCGGTGCCGCGGCCTTCAACGCGGCCACGAACAGGGTGCCGAATTCGCCGATCCAGGTCACGTGGGGCATGGTCAATGCCAGCACGGTGCCGATGATCAGGCCGACGATGATACGGACGATCAGCGATGCGCCGTTGTAGATGTCGGCGACGCCGCGGACGGCTTTCGAGATTTTACCCATGGTTCTCTCTTACTCTCGTGATGCCGGAAACGCTCCGGCAAGTCAACAGAACGCCATGATAATCGGGCGTGTCGGGCGAGATAGGGGAATGTCCAAAATCGTGGGTTTCTATAAGCCCGCGCCCAACGGCACGTGCGATACGAATCGACGTGGCTCGCCGTTGAGCGGGTCATCGAATCGCAGTTCGCGCGCCACCAATTCCAAGGGTTGCGAGAAGTCGTCGTACGCGCGCTGCACGATGTCCGGGTAGAAATCGTCGCCCAATATCGCCAGTCCGAGCGAATTCATATGCACGCGCAACTGGTGCGTCTTGCCGGTTTTCGGATGCAGCGTGTAATTCACGTACGGTCTGCCGGCAACGAAGCGGATGCCGCTTCCCCGTTCGATCAGCGTTTCCGCGTTGGGCACGTCGGCGCTTTCGTACGCCTGCAATCGTCCGCGATCCTTGTTGATATGCGACCTGCGTACCAGCGGAAACGGCAGGTGCCGGTTGATGCGCACCGCCGTTCCATATCGCGGCCGCTGCGTCGGGGCGAGCGGTGCCAGGCATTCGTAGGTTTTGACGGTTTTGCGATTTTGGAACAGCATCTGGTACGCGCCTCGCGCAGACGGATTACGTACGAACACGACGACGCCTGCGGTCAGTCGGTCCAAACGGTGCGCCGGCGTGATGTTCGGCTCGTCGTACCGCTCGCACAACCGGACCAGCGCGGTTTCGCGATACCACATGCCGCGTGGCGTGGTGGCGAGGAAATGCGGCTTGTCGATGACGATGATGTTCTCGTCCTCGTACAGAACCTCATATTCGAAGGGAATATGAGGTTCCTCGAGCACGTACCGGTGCCTGCGTTCGTTACTCAACGGTGACGGACTTGGCGAGATTGCGCGGCTTGTCGACGTCGTAGTTCTTGAGCTTGGCCATGTCCATGGCGAACAGCTGCAGCGGCACCACGTCCACCAGCGGGCTCATCAGCGTCGGGCATGCGGGACGCCAGAAGACCACGTCGGCGTAACGTTCCACGTCCGGATCGTGTTCCTCGGCCACGGCGATGATGTAGGCGCCGCGGGCCTTGACCTCCTCGATACCGGAGATGACTTTGGCGTGCAGCACGTTGCGTCCGCGCGCGGGCGGCACGATGAACACGACCGGCTCGCCCTCGTCGACCAGCGCGATCGGACCATGCTTGAGCTCTCCCGCGGCGAAGCCCTCGGTGAAGGTGTAGGCGATCTCCTTGAGCTTCAGCGCGCCTTCCATGGCGACAGGATACCCCACATGACGTCCGAGGAACAGGAAGGACTTCGCGTCCACCATCTGCTTGGCGGCCTCCTGCACGGTCTTGGTCTGGGTGTCGAGGACCCACTGAATCTTGCGCGGCATGTCCTTCAGGGAATCCAGGGTTTGGGCGATCTCGTCCCTGTACATGGCGCCTTTGACCTGCGCCAGGTACAGGCCGAGCACGTAGGCGGCGGTGATCTGCGCCACGAACGCCTTCGTGGACGCGACCGCCACTTCCGGACCAGCATGGGTGTAGAGCACCGCGTCAGATTCGCGCGGAATGGATGCGCCCTGCGTGTTGCAGATGGCCAGCACCTTGGAACCCTGCTCACGGGCGTGACGCAACGCCATCAGCGTGTCCATGGTCTCGCCGGACTGGGAGATGGCCACCACCAGTGTGCGGGGCGTGAGTATCGGATCACGGTAGCGGAATTCGTGCGCGAGCTCCACCTCCACGGGGATGCGCACCCAATGCTCGATGGCGTACTTGGCCACCATGCCCGCGTATGCGGCGGTGCCGCAGGCGATGACGATGATCTTGTCAATGGCCTTGACCTCATGCTCGTCTATGCGGATCTCATCAAGGTTGATGTTGCCGTTCTCGTCGAGACGCCCCAGCAGAGTGCGCTGCACGGCGGCCGGATCCTCATGGATCTCCTTGTCCATGAAGGAGTCCCAACCGCCCTTTTCGGCAGCCGAGGCATCCCAATCCACGGTGTAGGTCTTCGGATGTTCCACGATGTTGCCCATGAAGTCGGAGACGACCACCTTGTCGGCGGAGACCATCACGGCCTGGTCCTGGTCGATTTCCATGGCGCGCTTGGTGTAGGCCACGAACGCGGCCACGTCGGAGCCGAGGAAGTTCTCCCCGTCGCCGAGGCCCACCACCAGCGGCGAATCGTGACGGGCGCCGACCACGATGTCCGGCTGTCGCACGTCCGTGGCGAGAATGGTGAACGCGCCTTCCAGCATGCGGGCCAGACGGCGGATGGCCTTGAACAGGTCAGGCTTACCGGTTTCCTCGATGATCTTGTCGCTGATTTTGCCCAGCAGTTTCGCCGCGACCTCGGTATCGGTTTCGGAGACGAAACGATAGCCCTCCGTCTGCAGGTCGAGACGAAGCTGGGAAGCGTTTTCGATGATGCCGTTGTGGATGATGGCGACCTTGCCGTCACGCGACGTGTGCGGATGCGCGTTAGTGTCGTTCGGCACGCCGTTCGTAGCCCAACGCGTATGGCCGATGCCCACGGTGGCGTCCGGCATCGGATCACGTTCGATGTCCTGCACCAGGTTGGCCAGACGTCCGGCCTTCTTACGGACGGCCACACGCTCCATGCCAGGCGCCGTCAGCGCCACGCCGGCCGAATCATATCCGCGGTATTCCAATCGCTGAAGTCCTTGGAGACACACCTCCAAAGGCTTGCCGCACGCGGTCCGAACATTTCCTGCATATCCTACGATTCCACACATAGCTCACCAGTGTATCGGACGGATATGTCACCTGCTCACGGCAAAAACCACTTTCACACAACCCGCCAGCGGGAGAACGGTGGTGCAAGACTTCAGGCTTCGGTTTGGCACGCAATGTACTGTTTCGCCTTTTCAGCATCATACCCGGGTACTGATTCATCGAAATACTTGCCGAACACGTCCCTGTCCTTGTTCTCGTCGCTGACGATCGCCTTGTAATCCTCCACGGTCATGGATTGCTCGGCGAGCCCGTATTGCTTCAGGCACTTGAGCAACGGCACCACGGGATCCTCGTTCTTGGGGTTGCTGTTCATGTCGCTGCGCAGCATATTCATATCCGTGAAATCATTGTCCGCATCGCATTGCTTGACAATGGCATCACCGTCGGCCTCGCTCATCCCCGACGGATACGAGGTTGACATGCCGCCTTGTGAATCGACGGTGACTTCGACATTTTGCTGTTGCGCGCAATCGCTGAAATGCTGGCTGAGTTCAAGGAACTCCTGGTCGGTGATCTTGCTGTCTTTGAGTATCTTTTTGGTCAAGGATTGGTGTGCGTTGTCGTAGGTGCGCTTGATCTGCTGCGCGTATGGCCCGGTGAACACCGTGCCGTCCTGGGCCGTGGCGCTGCTTGATGCGCCGGTAGCGGTACCGGCGGACGGATCGGTATGCGCCGCTCCCCCACAACCGGACAGCAATGTCAGGCAGCATACCGCCACACACACGAAGGTCGTCACACCGGTGTGACGATGCCGCGCGATATTCGAAGTTCCCATGTGCTCTTCTCCTTGCGGATCCTTGTCTCTTCCATTCAGCCGGCCCGCGGTAGTGGGTGCGTGCCGCGCTAGTCACGGCACACACCCACTACCGACGCCGGGGTTTCAGTCCGACAGATGGGTGTCATCTGGGTGCTCATGCCGGTACACGTAATGCGACAGGTCACTGAGCTTGTACCCGTCGTAGCGTTCCATGCATTCCTTTGCGACCCTGTTGTCCTTCTGCGCGTTCGCCCCCGTGTACGGGACCGGTGTCAGCGCACCGTCGGTCAGATCGAAGGTGGGGAAATCGTCTTCGCTTTGAGCCTGTGCGCAGATACAATCCATGACTTTACTTTCCAACGCTGCGATGTCCTTCTCGCTGATTTTGCCGTCTTTGATGAGGTTCCGGGCGAAACCAGTCTGAAGATTGTCGTACATGTCCGCGAACCTGCGGGCGTAGGCGCCTGTGAACACGGTCCCGTCTTCGGCTTTCGCGGTGGTTTGCGACGGGCTCGGAACCGCGTCCTGACGCCCCGTACCGCACGCGACGCATGCCAGACATGCAACAATGATGCCGAAAATCGACACTATGCAGCGAACACGGACGACAATATCAGTCAGCATCGGTTGCCAATCACTTGTACACACGCCAATTCGCCGTGTAGAACTTCAGCGGTTGCCCGTGCGCGTTTGCGTATGACTTTTGATATGTTGGAGCCCACTTGCCGTAAGCTTTCTTCAGCGTTCCATCGTTTAATGAGTACGTCAGCACATGCTGCGAATACACCCCCTGTGCTGTAGCCATGGAATATGTCCAGTACACTACCCCGCGATTCCATACATCTTTTGCGTTCGCAGTACCTGCAAGCCCGGTAGCGAGCAACAACGACGCAGTAACCGCCGCCAATGCCGTTTTAGCTTTTTTCTTCATTGTGGATACTCCTTCTTGTATCTAGGTGACGCCCCGTTGACGCCATGCTTGCATTGTTTCGCGCTTGAGCAGACGATGTAAATCCTTGTCGTTAAAATTGCTACAAGGCCCAGGTTGTTGGTTATCGGTTCTTGAAATACCGGAACAAGTCACGTTCACGGGTGATCAGCATCGCCATCGAGGCTCCGGCAAGTACGCCGACGAGTGCCGCCGCCGGAATCCTGGCGAGAATGCCGACAAGCGTCGTCGGCGAGATGATGACGCCTGTTTCCATATGGGTCAACGCCCACACGGTCAACGGTGTTGTCACGATTATCGCCGAGCAGCACCACATCAATGTTTCAAGCAACATTTGCAGCCAGAGCGCGATTTTCGGCTCCCCGCAATGCATGGCTGACGCCAGTTCGAGCCGCCGAGCACGCACCGCGGCATATCCTGCGAACAACGCGGAGACGAACATCACAACGGGAGCGAGCGCGCTTTGCCTCTCCCGGAATGTCTTGACGGCATCGAGCTGCGTGCCTTGTGTGCTGTTGAGCTGGCTGATCGTAGGCTGCTGCGAGGCGTCCGATGGCCACGAGGATACCGTGGATTGGAGCAATGACTGCATGGCGTCAGGCACCGGCCAGGCTTTGACCAGGCATTGGTCGAAATCGTCCGCAGCTGCGGGAACTTGGCTAAGCGCCACATAGTCGTAGCTGGTTGATCTGCCGTCATCCGGGTATTGGAACACCCCGGCGACGCGCACCCTGCCGCCAGCACGCAATGCGAGCCGGTTCCCCGCCCGAGCGTGCACAGACCGCGCGGCTTGCGAAGACAGCCAGATGCCGTCGTAGTCCCGTGCAGTCAACGTCGCCCCACTGGACCGTGTCGAGGAGGCGAAGACGCCAAGCGCCCCCGTGGCGGCATCGAGCGAGGGGATGCCCGCAGATGGCAGGACGGCGGATGTGACCTTGTCGTTCCTCGACCGTAACGCGCCGGATGCGAGCACCCCGTCCACACTGGACAACCGTTCGCATGCTTCACCGCTAATCCTGCCTTTGAACTCGATGACGTACGTCGACGCGCCCGATACGATATACCGGTCAACCTGCTGCGCTATTGACCGAATGCTGAACAGGTCGGCAGCAGACAACCCGCCGACCAACGCGGCGAGAATCAACATAAGCATGAACGCATGCGAGGTTCCGGACACGATATCCCGCCATGCTTCGTCCACGACACCACGCAGACGCATACGCCCTGTCTCAGCCGTATCCCGGTCAATGGCAGGCGCAACGGTATCTTGTTCCCGGCTCACTGGTAGTCCCTCAAATCGATGATGTCCGTGCACGCGTCGCGGGTGCGCGGATCATGTGTGGCGACCACGACAATCGCCCCTGATATCGACAACCCGTGCAAGGTTCGGTTCACGCTCGCCGCAGTCGCCAAATCAAGTTGTGCTGTCGGCTCATCCACAAGAAGCAGTCCCGCGTGGGAGGCGACCGCGCGCGCAAGCATCAGCCGCTGAGCTTCGCCACCGGACAGGTCACGGAACTGTTTGGCGGCAAGATGGTCAAGCCCGAACACGCGTAACAGTGACAAAGCGTGCTCTTCGGCTTCGTTCCTGCGGTCCCCGCGAGAAATATAGGGCAGTGCCACATGGTCGATGACTTTCCTACGCGCTACTCCATGAGGATTCTGCAATACCCAGCACACCCGACCGCATGAGACGCGTATGACCTTGCCCTGCGCTGGCTGCTGCCAGCCTGCGACAATGGACAATAGCGTGGATTTGCCCGAACCAGAAGGACCAACCAACGCATAGACGCGCCGGGGATACAGCGTCATGGTGATATGTCTGAACAGCCAGTCGTCCCCGTCGAAACTGTGCCCGACATCGTCAAGCTGGACATGGGCAGACCGCTCATCACAGGAATCGTCCTGAACCGTACTGGTTCCCGCCAATCCTGCAACCGCGGGTCGTATGGACTCGAGCTGGTCTTGCACGCTCATCGGCACGCCTTGCCCGTGCTGGCGGGAACATTGACGGAAGTCAAGGATGCGCCGGATTCCACGCTGACCATCGATTTGCCAAGCTGGGAGGCGACCACATGGACGGCGACCGGCTTGCCGCGCGAAACCACGCATGCCGAATCCGCAGAGACGTCATACATCGCCGCCGGCGGCACCGAGACCACGTTCAGCGTTTTGGCGAGCTTCCAGCGGTACGTAACGTTGATGGTGTTCGAAGCAGTGTCTTGTCCCGTGTCGCTCTGAGATCCTGCGGTATCGGAGGCCTGCCCGGAGGCTGACGGCTGTTGAGCGGCACGGTATTCGTTGCTCGCACCGATGGCGGAGAGCAGGGAGGCGTCGGTGCTGTCCGCTGTCCGATCGGTGATGGTGAACGTCGCTCCATTGACTTCCATGACCCGATCACCTCGCAACATCGAGGAGTCATTGCGCCGGAACGTCGCACGAACCGGTTGGCTGGTAGTCGTCAGCACATCGGCTCCCTGCTCGACATGCCCGCCATATCGGGCCTGGCACTCCTTGACAGTCACCTTCTGTTGGGGCAACCATGCAAACAACGACGTATCGATGCTCCACTGGCGCTCCTGCGTGGCGCTCTGCGTCCCAGCGTGTGCGGCAAGTGCATTGAAGGCTTTCACTGTATCCCACGTCATCACGTCCGAATCCGGGGCCGTATATCCGAGCCGTCTGAGCTCCGCATTGAGCGCCGCGATATCGCCGCCCTTCATGCCACTGGTCATCGTCCGATACGGTGGTGTCCTCAGATACAGCGCGAGTTGGGGTTGTCCGTCAACGGCAATGAACGCGGAGCCTGATTCGATGCTGCTCCCGGACGCGCACTGTCTCAACTCCGTAACTACTCCCCCAACCGGAGCGGCTACGGAACCGGATTCGCTGCGTTCCACCGTGACGGTGACGGAACGCTCGTCATCATATGGTTCCGATTGCACGACGAGCGTGCCCGCGCGCGTAGTCGACTCGAACGCGGCAGGTTCGGGCTCACGGGTGAGCAGGAATCCGCCGCACACGCCGGCCGCCAGCATGACGAGCGCGAGCAGCACGGCCACGGAGACTGACACCGTGTTGCGGCCAGCGTTCCGGTTTCCACCGGTTTTTTGGTGATGCATCCGCATTCTGTGCTCCTTCGTGCAGAATCGAAACGTTATCATTATCGGCGGGGAGGAATCCGCAGGCAAATCCTTGTCGTACAAATACCTACACGGTCGCGATACTGGCACTCACGACAAACATGGCTTTGCGGTACGATTACCCGTTTTTCGTTGACTTTCCGCCGATACGGCACCTCATCTCCCAAGCAAATCATGATTGCGCATCTCACATTTTGGCGCTTTTTTGGAATATCCTGCGGAACGGTTTCCGTGAAACCCATCGTTTGACGCCAATCCGGCGGCGCCGACACAGAGCTATGCTGGTGTATGAATACCGTATTCGAACAAGCACAGAGCCAGGCACCATCATGAGCCAACAGCAGACACCATCCGCGACCGGCAGCGACCAGACGACGGGCACCGTGCAGGTCGTGCTCGTCGACAACGACATCCTGGCGCTGAAGATGCTGCGCGAGATCATGTCCGCGTGGCCGCGCGTCGCCATCACCTGGACCGAACATAACGGCTCGGACGCCTTCGACCACTACCGACAATGCGAATCCGGCATCCGCGATCTGCCGGACCTGTTCATCACCGACATCTCGATGCGCGGCCTGTCGGGCGTCGATATGAGCCGAGCCATCCGCTACACCAACGGCACGATGCCGATACTCGGCATCACTTCATACGAGCCGACCCAGTTCTACCATGATGCCGCCGACGCCGGCATGCAGGCGGTTATCGGCAAGAACGAGCTGTCGACCCTCAAAAGCATCATCATGGAGGTCGCGGACACCGGCGCTCTCGCCGTCCGACCGCCCTTCGAGGTACCGGGGCGGGCGCATCTGCGCATCCGGCAGGAAGGCCTGCCGTACATCCTCTCGCTGAGTCAGCAGGAAAAGCAGGTGCTCACCATGTGTTCGCACGGATATAGCAACGCCGATATCGCGCAGGTGCTCGACGTTAGCCCGTCGACCATCAACACCTACATCACACGCGCGTCGCGCAAGATGGGCGTGGCCAGCAAACGGGAGGCAGTGGCGTTATGGACGAAAACCATCGGACTGTAGGCGGCTCGCCAATGGCGAACATCAAGACCATGATCGCGCCCCGGACCACGCAGCGGCTGCATCACCATAAGATGCATATCGCCCTATGCCTGGTGGCCACGATACTCATGGCCGCAGTACTGACGTTCCTCCCCGCAACGACACCCACACAGTGGATCATCTGCATCATCGCCTGCTGCTGCCCGCTGGGCATCGCCTTCGCACCGGTACCGATGTCCGTCATCTCATTCGCCGTGGTACTGCTACTGATGTTCACCCCCGGGATATCGCTATCGGATGCCGGCTCCATCATTCACATGCTCACACCGCTGGCCATAGGCACGCTCGCGTATTCGACACCCACCCAATGGTCGGTCTGGGGTCTTGTCACTTCGATCGTCACCTTGCTGCTGGCTTTCGACCCCCGCGAAGCGCTCTCGCAGGGGGACGCGCTCTCCTTCTTCGTGCTGCTCGCCTTGTACATCGTCGCGTATGCGATGTGCGCGTCCATCCGCACCATCGCCATCGACGATCGGCAACGGCACCGCGACGCCGAGCTGGAGCTGTCGCAAACACAGCAGGCACATCAGCGGGAAGTCACCAGATTCGCGCAAATGACCCATGACGCGGTCACGGCAAGCCTGTCGAGTATATTCCTGCTCGCGCAACAGCATATTGACATGTTGGACACGGCCGGCAAGACGGCGGATGCGTCAGACGAGGATTGGCGGACCGTCCGGCAGCTCAGCGAGAGCGCCCTTGCCAGTATCCGCTCGGTCATCAGGACCATGAACGCCTCGGACGAACGCCCTGAGGATCATCTGGATGGCGCTTTACACAACCTTCCGCTACCGCAGCGCATCGGCATCGCGATCGAGCAGGGGCAGCATCTGCTGGCCCCGCACCATATGCATGTCGATGTGCATACGTCAGGGCAGATATCATCTCCCGCCTGCACACGGTCAGGCGACGAGGCGGTGACCCTCATCGGGGAGATCTTCACGAATCTGCTGCGGCACGCGTCCCCTGACAGCGCGCCCATGCTCACCATCAGCTACGATGACGACAACATGTCGCTCATGCAGACGAACGCGCTGACGCACAAGAACACGCGCAGACACGGCACAGGCCGGCAATCGCCTGAAGCCTCGCAAGGCCCGGCCGCGAGCGGTGACGCCCTGCCGCGATCACAGAGCGGACTGCTCCTCCACCGTGGCGTCATCGAGTCGCTGGGCGGCGAACTGCGCTTCAACAGCGAGGACGAGACGTGGACGCTCTACGCGCGTATCCCCCTGCACCCCAACGTCTAACCCCAAAGCCTAGGCACAGTAGGCTGCTCGGGCACAGCAAGGCCGCTGCGCCCGAGCGTCGTTCAAAATGCTCCTGTCAGGCGACGCACCATGGAAGCCACTTGGGGCATGTCCCCAACAAGACGCTGATACTTGCGGGAGCCGGCGTCGCAAGCGCATCATCATACCGGGCACCGGTGATTCCCGTGGACAGCCCGCAGACACCGACGGCGATGGCAAGGCACATCGCCAATGCCGCACGACTGTCATGGTTGCGGATTGCAACCCCACGAACGATTCGCATCATCAACACCACCTGTTCGTTCATCTTGACACGTGTCACAGCACGTGCTGCAGGAAGTCCTTGAAGCGCGGCTCGCTCGGATGGTCGATGATTTCCGGACCGCCTTGTTCGACGACCACGCCGCCATCCATGAACACCACCTGGTCGGCGACCTCGCGCGCGAAGCCGATCTCATGGGTGACGACCACCATGGTCATGCCTTCCTTGGCGAGGTCGAGCATGACGTTGAGCACTTCGCCGACGAGTTCCGGATCGAGCGCGGATGTCGGTTCGTCGAACAGCATGATCTCCGGCTTCATGGCAAGCGCGCGGGCGATGGCCACGCGCTGCTGCTGGCCGCCGGACAGCTGTGCCGGATAGTAGTCGAGACGCTCCCCCATGCCGACGCGGTTCAGCTCCTGAATGGCGAGTTCGCGGGCTTCCTTCTTGTCCATGTGCTTGACGTGGACCGGAGCCTCCATGACGTTTTCAAGAGCCGTCATGTGCGGGAACAGGTTGAAGCGCTGGAACACCATGCCGAGTTTGGAACGCTGTTCGGCCACTTCCTTGTCGTTCAGGGTCTGCAGCACACGTTCGCCGCCCTTGTCGACGTACTTGTAGCCGATCATTTCGCCGTCGACGTCGATTTCGCCGCCGGTCAGGGTTTCCAGCTGGTTGATCAGACGCAGGAACGTGGATTTGCCGGAACCGGACGGTCCGAGAATCACGGTGACGGTGCCGGGCATGACGGTCATGTCGATGCCTTTGAGCACGTGCAGGTTGCCGAAGGCCTTGTGCACCTGGGTCGCCTTGACGGCGGGAACGATTTCGTTGGTTGTGATTTCGCTCATGGTCATTCCCCTCACGCGGTCATTCCCGCGAACGTGGCTTCGTTCTGCTTGTCGACGTCATCCTTGGGTTCGCCGAAGGTCTTGCCCGGCAGCGGCGTGCGCTTGCCGCGGGCTCCGGCGGGACGGGCGTCGAAGCCCTTGCCGAAGTGCTTTTCGAGTCGCGACTGGATGACCATCAGGATGGAGGTGATGACCAGATACCAGATGCAGGCCACGATCAGCAGCGGAATCGGCTTGTACAGACGGGTCGCGATCGCCGTGGTGGCGAACTGCAGTTCCAGCGTGAACGGCACGGCGTTGACAAGCGACGTGGTCTTCAGCATGCCGATGAACTCGTTGCCGGTCGGCGGGATGATGATGCGCATGGCCTGCGGCAGCACGATGCGACGCATGATGAGCGTGCGCTTCATGCCGAGGGCCTTTGCGGCTTCCGTCTGCCCCGGATCGACGGCCTCGAGGCCGGCGCGCACGATTTCGGCCAGGTAGGCGGCTTCGTTCAGGGCCAAGCCCAGCCATGCGGCGTTGAACGCGGTGATGACAGACTGGGAGTCAATGCTCCAGAATTCGATTGAGGTGAACGGGATGCCCACGCCGATACGCGGCACCAGCACCGCGAACAGACCCCAGAAGACCAGCTGCGTGTACACAGGGGTTCCACGGAAGAACCAGATGTAGAACCAGCTCACGCCGCGCAGCACCGGGTTGATGGATTTGCGCATGACCGCCAGAATGACCGCCAGAATGATGGCGATGACCATCGAGATGACGGTCAGCAGCAGCGTGTACTTGATGCCTTCCCGTACGTTCTCGTCGAACAGGTATTTCCAGACCACATTCCATTCGAAACGCGGATTGGTGACCAAAGCCTGCACCAGCATCGCGGCGAAGAGCGCGACGATGATGGCCGCCACGATCGGACCCGTACGCTTGACAGGCAAGGCTTTAATGCGATTGGGAATATCGAGGCCGTCGCCGTCGACTTGTTTCTTCGCCATGATGCTGTTTCCTTTTTCTATCTATCTGATGAGATCAGTTGAGGTCGGTCGGATTGATCTCAGCCTTGTCGAGAGCGCCGGACTCGACGCCCCAATGCTTGAGGATCTTCATGTACGTGCCGTCATCCATCAGCTTCTGCATGGCCGCCTGCACCGCCTTGGCCGTGTCGGAATCACCCTTCTTGATGGCCACGGCCTCCTTGGTCACGCCGACGTCCTCACCGAGGGCCTCAAGCTGGTCGTCGGTCTGGGAGATCGCATAACCCGCGACCGGCGAATCGGCGTAGAACACGTCGGCCTTGCCGGTGACGACGTTGGTGGTCACATCGGTCTGCAGCTTGTTGGACAGGATCTGGATGTCAAGCTTGTTGTCCGCCTTGCACTGTTCGGCGCCCTTGTTGACTTCCTCCTCCTGTGTGGTGCCGGTCTGCACCGCGATCTTCAATCCGCACAGGTCGGACGTGTCGATCTTGCCTGGGTTGCCCTTCTTGACCACCCACGTGGAACCGGCCTTGAACATGCTGACGAAGTCGACGGCCTTCATGCGTTCCGGGGTAATGGTGAACGACGAGACGCCGATATCGTACTTCGAACCGATTGATGGAATGATCGAATCGAAATTCGACGTCTGCGGATCCGCCTCGAGGCCGAACGTTTTCGCCAACGCCTTGACGATGTCCACGTCGAAGCCGACCGGCGTCTTGCCGTCCGCGGCCAGGAACTCGGCCGGCGCGTACGACGTATCCATGCCGACGGTCAGCTTGCCGTCCTTGGTGACGGAGGACGGCAGCATCTTGGCGATCTTCTCGTCCTTCTTCACGCCGGACACGTCGTAACCGGTGGTCGACGACGAATTCGAATCGACGGAAGCTTGGGAATCCGTTTTGTCGGAGGTTCCGCAGGCTCCCATCGAGACGACCATCGCCGCGCTCAACGCGAGCGCCGCCCAACCTTTCAGGTTCCTCATCATGGCAAGTCCTCTCTTCAACCCAGCCAAATCAACCAGCCAAACGTGGCTATGGCATAACCTAAGAGCGGATTGCTACGAGCGTATTAACGGACGCAAAAGTTCCGAGACATTCACTCGTTGGTGCCGGGGGTGTTGATCTCCGGCTTGCTGATGGCACCGTCCTGAACACCCCAGTACTTGAGGATCTTCATGTAGGTGCCGTCGTCGATGAGCTTCTGCAGGGCCTTCTGCAGGGCCTCGTCCATCTGCTGGTCGCCCTTCTTGACGACGATGCCTTCCGGGGCGATGCCTTCGGTCTTGCCAAGCGTTTCGAGTTCGCCGTCGGTCTGCGCGATCGCGTAGCCGGCGACCGGCGAATCGGCGTAGAACACGTCGGCTTTACCGGTGGCCACTGCGGTGGCGGCTTCGGCCTGACGCTTGTAGGACATCACTTCGGCCTTCTTGTCAGCCTTGCAGCCCTTGGCGATCTTGTTGGCCTCGTCCTCCTGGACGGTGCCGGTCTGCACTGCGATCTTCGCGCCGCACATGTCGGAGGTGTCGAGCTTCTTCGGGTTGCCCTTCTGCACGGCCCACGTGGAGCCGGCGCGGTAGTAGCTCACGAAGTCGACGGACTGCAGACGCTCTTCGGTGATGGTCATGGCGGTGATGCCCAGATCGTACTTGGAGCCGATGGACGGGACGATGGTGTCGAACATGGAGGAGACGATCTTCGGCTTCAGGCCCAGCGTCTGGGCGATGGCCTTGGACATGTCCACATCGTAGCCGACCGGCGTCTTGCCGTCTTCGGCGTAGAATTCGGCCGGAGCATAGGACAGTTCCATGCCGACGGACAGCTCGCCGTCCTTGACGGTCTTCGCGGAGGCGGCCAGCTTGGCCAGCTCATCATCCTTCTTGATGGTGCTCACATCGTAACCAACGGTGGTGTTCTTCGCCTTCGAGTCGCTTTTGGCGTCACCGGAATCCGTGGTGCCGCATGCGGCGACGGAGAACATCATGGCCGCGCTCAGCGCGAGAGCGGCAAACGATTTGAATTTCAACGACATAGTGGGTTCTCCTTCTATTCTCTTCCCATCCACTGAACGGTAATCGTCCATTTGCCAATCAGACGTCCAGTATTCCAAAGGCACACGATAAAACCGCAATGCTACGCCGACGTTAATCGGCAAAAAACGTAGGGGCATCGATCTATATACGTCCGATGCCCCTACGCCCGCAGCGTCAGTGCGCCGATCAGCCCAAATCGGTCGGGTTGATCTCGGCCTTGTCGACGGCGCCGGATTCGACGCCCCAATGCTTGAGGATCTTCATGTACGTGCCGTCATCCATCAGCTTCTGCATGGCCGCCTGCACCGCCTTGGCCGTGTCGGAATCACCCTTCTTGATGGCCACGGCCTCCTTGGTCACGCCGACGTCCTCACCGAGGGCCTCAAGCTGGTCGTCGGTCTGGGAGATCGCATAACCCGCGACCGGCGAATCGGCGTAGAACACGTCGGCCTTGCCGGTGACGACGTTGGTGGTCACATCGGTCTGCAGCTTGCTGGAGATGACGTCCATCTCCGCCTTGCCGTCGGCCTTGCATTGCTTGGCCATCTTGTTGGCGGCGGTCTCCTGCATGGTGGCGGTCTGCACGGCCACCTTCTTGCCGCACAGATCGGACGTGTCGATCTTGTTCGAATTGCCCTTCTTCACGGCCCATGCCGATCCGGCATCAAAATGGCTTACGAAATCAACCGCTTCCAAACGTTCCTTGGTCACGGTGAACGACGAAATGCCGATATCGTACTTGGATCCGACCGATGGAATGATCGAATCGAAATTCGCGGTTTCCGGATCCGCTTCAAGGCCGAACACCTGCGCCAAAGCCTTGGCGATATCGACATCGAAGCCGACCGGGGTCTTGCCGTCCTCCGCAAGGAATTCGGCGGGAGCGTACGACGTGTCCATGCCGATGGTGAGCTTGCCGTCCTTCGTCACATAATCGGGCAACAGTTTGGCGATGTCATCGTCTTTCTGCACCGACGAAACGTCATAACCCGTCAGTTCGCTCGATTTCGAACCGCTATCGGACGAAGCCGCATCGTCGCTTCCATCACTGGTGCCGCATGCCGCTCCAGCAAACAGCATCGCAACGCTCAGCGCACACGCGGCAACCGTCTTCAGACTTTTCTTCGCTTCCATATCCTTCTCCTATGTCTCGCTCGGTCTATTCGACCGAATCTGAACCATACACTAGAGAGGGCAAGCTACAAAAAGATTACGGCCACCGCTGTATATCAGTATGTGAAACCGGAAATTTTCCGGTTACCACTTATCGCACCTGCTTGTTGGCATATCGCATGGCACGCAAGGCCTCACGCTTGTCTTGCTCCTCGCGCAATGCCTGACGCTTGTCGAATTCCTTCTTGCCTCGTGCCAATGCGATTTCCGCCTTGACTCGACCGTCTTTGAAATACAGGCTCAGCGGAATGATGGTGAAACCCTTGGCTTGGCTTTGACGAGCCAGCTTGTCGATCTGCGCCGCGTGAAGCAACAGCTTACGCTTGCGCTTAGGGGCATGATTGTTCCACGTTCCGTTGAGATATTCGGGAATATTGGCTCCCTCAAGCCACATTTCACCGCGACGGTCGATGGTGATGAACGATTCGGCCAGCGATGCGCGGCCTTCTCGAAGCGACTTCACCTCAGTGCCGGTCAACACCAGACCGGCTTCATACTTGTCTTCAATGGCATAGTCGTGGCGTGCCTTCTTGTTTTGCGCAATCGGCTTCACGCCTTGCTCCTTGGCCATGTCGGACCTCCTTTCCGGTTCTTCAAAGAAGTGTTCTGCAACGCAACAATCGACAATATCACGGGAGCGCGCCGCCCAACGATTCAGGCGGCGCGCTCCCGCGACACAACGCTCAAGGAAAGCTCAAACGCTCCTTGATGAATCAGTGCACATACCAGAACTGGGACGCGTTGTACAGTGTGCGGTACGACACCACATATGGGCCACCAGCCGCGTTCATTTCGGAAATGGTGATGGTGTTGCCATTCACCGCTTCCACCACACCCACATGACCGTAGAAGCCATCGGCACCAGCCTGACCGGGCAGGAAGGAGATTGCCGCACCGACCTGCGGGCTATGATCCACGCGAAGACCATACGACGGTGCGGTAGCGTACCACTGGCCACCGTTACCCAAGTACGAGGGGGTTCCGATACCCATCTGTCTACGGCGCTCATACGCCCACCACGTGCATTGGCCGGCCACATAACCATTGCCATAATCGCCGTTGGAGGTTCCCTGACCGGAATTGTTATTGGTGCTCGGAGTAGGAGTAGGAGTAGGCGTCACATTGTTGCCGCCACTATTGGTATTGTTGTTGCCTGGCCGGGTCTGCCCTTGATTGCCACCATTGTTTTGATTAGCTGCTGCGGCCTGCTCGGCTGCATACTGGCGATTGAAGGAATCGACCTGCGACTGCAACATAACCGTTTGCGCCGCCTGTTTGGCCACGCTGCCGTTCAGCTGCGACTGTTGGCTTTCCAATTCGGCACGGCGGGTTTCGCCTTCTGCACGCAACTGGTCAAGCGAGTCGCGCTGGGTCTGTGCGGAAGCAGCAGCCTGCTGTGCGGAAGCGGCTTTTTCGTCAGCTGCGGTTTTCAGATTGGCGATCTGCTTCTCGATTGCAGAAAGACGCTCGCTGCGGTTCATCGACGTATTCAACGTATTCGCCGCATCACTTGCCGCATTGGCTTCGGTACGGCTCAACGCATCACGAGACTGCATGGAATTAATGAATTCCTGAGTGCTCGTGGAACCTGTCACCACGCTCATCACAGTGGATGCATCGGAACCATGCAGGTCTTCACGAGCCATCTGTGCCACGGCCGCATGCGCGTCATCATAATCCTTGCCGGTCTGTTCGATCTGCGCTTCGAGGTTTTCCTTATCTTTTTGCGCGGCCTCCAAACGGGAAGCCGCAGCATCAGCTTCACTCTGTGCCGAAGCGGCAGTAGCATTTGCCTCATCGACTGCAGCTTGAGCTGCAGGAATTTTCGTATTTGTCAATTCATCCAGCTCGACGATCTTGTCGGCCAAATCAGACTTCACACCGGAAAGCTGTGAACGCAACTGGGCTTCACGCTGAGAGCTGGCTGCCTTCTTATTCTGGGCATTCACCAGATTGCTGTATGTGTTGGCTTGCGCCTGCGGAACCGCAGACGAGAACGGGGCAATCGCCATCGTGGCGCACAAAACCCCCGTTGCAAACACCGCGACGGCCGGTTTTAGAGCTTTCTTGCTTGTCATTCGGTCACTTGCCTCCCATCATTGGTTCCACACCATAGCATCCCATGCTTAAAACGCGACACAGATAAACGTATCCAATCCGTACAAAACGGAATGTTCTCAGGCTTTCAAATATCTATGCAACGACACTGTGGATGCAATCACCGACAACAGCACCGCCCCGGCGACCAAAATCGGCGAAATCCACAATACCGTCATCTGATTCACATATGGAATCCATTTCACGGAGGTTGCAAGCCAATCAGTGATAAATACCTTCACCAATGCCGATAAAGTGACGCAGGAAAGCAAGGAGCCGACCATTGATGCGATCGCCCCTTCAAGAATGAATGGCAGCCGAATGGTCCAATTCGAAGCACCCACCAAACGCATGATCTCCGTTTCGGTTCGACGTGACGCAGCAGACATGCGAATTGTGGTACCGGTCAGCATAATGGCGACGACCACCATCACCGCGGCCAATGCGGCGGTTGCAATGGTCGCACGATTCAGCACTGCGAACACCGGCTCAAAAATCTGCCGTTGATCACTGACAGTATCGACGCCCTCCTTGCCAGAAAGCACTTCGGAAACGACTTGATATTTCTCAGGATTCTTCAGTTTCAGCCACAATGAATCCTGCATATCGTCGGCAGTGAGCGTACGCCCCTGATATTCACCGTTCGGATATTGTTTGAGGAAAGTGTCGTTGTAGAAATCTTCCTTGCTTACAAAAGTGATTTGCGATACATCATCGGCAAGCTCGTTGCGAATGGTTTTCTGCAAGTCATTGATCTGAGTCTGCGTTGCAGCGGTTCCCGCGGTGCAGTTCACGGATTGGCTGGTGCCATCGGGACACATCCACACCACCACTTCAACCTTGGAATACCAATCGCCTTTGGCTTTGGTGATCTGCGCCTGAGTGAGCACCGATGCGCCGATAAACAGAAACGAGATGAATGTAACGAGCATCACTGAAAGCAACATGGGCACGTTGCGCTTGAGGCTGCTCCAGGTTTCGGAAAGAATGAAACGCAAACGCATCAGTCGTTCTCCTTGCTTTCGGACGTTTCATGCTGTTCATCGGATTGTTCGACGGATTTCGCCTCGCCACCGGCAGTCGCGGCGGGCGCTGCCGGAGGAGCCGGAGGCGCAGGCGGAGCGGGAGGCATCGGCAGTGCCGGAGGAGCGGGAACTGTTGGCTCCGCGGATTGCTCGTTTTCAGCCGCTTTGCTTGATTCCATGCCTGTATCAGGCGAAGAGCCAGTCGCGTCGGCATTGGCTTCGGTCTGCGAACGTGCAGCCGAATCGGCATGCTCCTGTTCGGCAAGATCCTCAAGTTTCAGTCCCTTGCCCCAGGTCAGCGTAGTCTCCACCGGAGCGAACGCCTCGCCATAACGACCGGTGCGACCGGAATGCACGGAATTGGCGAGACGCGCGATGCCCGCATCACCATTGCCGCTGTGGATGGCCGCAGCTACGGCATCAACCGCGTTCGCCGCGGTTTCGGCTCGCGTCGCGCCTTCCACGTCCACCGCCTCATCGGAAAAATCAGACATTTCAAGCGCGCCCGGCGCACGATATTTCGCGTCGACGTCGCCGCCGTTCAACGCCTGATGCGATTTGGATTCGACTTCGGCATCCGGGAAGTACAGTGCGGAATCGTAGGATCCCTGCTGCTCGTCACGCACGATTTTGCCGGTATGCAGTTCGACCACACGCTTGCGCATGGAGTTGACGATTTCCTCGTTATGCGTTGCCATGACGATGGTGGTGCCAGTGCGGTTGATGGCGTCCAGCACTTCCATAATGCCCAGCGATGTGGTCGGATCGAGATTTCCAGTAGGCTCGTCGGCCAGCAGAATCTGCGGATGGTTCACATACGCTCGCGCAATGGCCACACGCTGTGCCTCACCGCCGGAAAGCTCGTGCGGATAGTTGTTTTCCTTACCGGTGAGACCGACAGTCTGCAGCACTTTCGGCACTAACGATTTGACGGTGGAACGGCTTGTGCCAATCACTTCAAGCGCGAACGCCACATTCTCCCATACCGTTTTGTTGTTGAGGAGTTTGTAATCCTGGAAGATAAAACCGATGGAACGACGGTAATGCGGCACCTGCCTTGACGACAGGCGCCTCAAATCATTACCTGCGACGCGAATCTCGCCATCCGTGACCTCCTCCTCGCGCAGCAACAGGCTCAGCAATGTGGTTTTGCCGGAACCTGAAGCGCCCACGAGGAACACGAAATCCCCTCGATTAATGTCGAGATTGATGTCATCCAAGGCAGGCCTGGTGCCTTTCGGATACACCTTGCTCACATGTTCAAGCGAAATCAGCGCCATCGTCGTACCCCTCCACTATGTGCTGTTCTGATTACGGTAATCGCGGTTTTTAGGCGTCCGCCTCTTCGGCCGCCGCGCGACGCTGCTCATGACGCCAACGGATGCCGGCCTCAATGAACGCGTCGATATCGCCGTCGAACACAGCCTGGGTCTGCGAAGTCTCATA
>OIDR01000049.1_pt1 | contig 36443 bp, 41 predicted proteins | sample 1581641 | NCBI WGS metagenome assembly OIDR01 (sample SAMEA3882550, study PRJEB24775) | human gut metagenome | biome: human-associated habitat; feature: intestine environment; material: feces | place: Netherlands | collected 2009/2010
TGAGGACTTCACCAAGCTGGCCGCCAGCAGCGAGGCTAAAAAGTACACCAGCTACAATAAGCAGCTGGCCAAGCAGTACTTCGAAACAGGCTTGAAGGAAGAGGGCCTAAGCAAATTGTCCTTTACCCTTTTGGCTTCTGACGACGATACTTCCAAGAAACTGGCGGAATTCGTCCAGAGCCAGCTGGAAACTGCTTTTGGCGACAAAATCACTGTCAAGGTGCAGAGCATCCCTTCCAAGACCAAGCTCAACCGGGTCCTGGCCGGCAACTTTGAATGCACCTTGTCCGGCTGGATCGCCGACTACGCTGACCCGATCTCCTTCCTGGACTGTGAAACGACTGGTAACTCCTACAACTACGGGAGCTGGAGCAACAAGGAATACGACAAGCTGATCGCGGCATCTAAGACCAGTTCCGGGGAGGCCCATATGAAGCTTTTGGCCAAGGCTGAAAACATCTTGATGGTCAAACCAGGGGGTAACTCCTTTAACTCAAGCCAACAAGGCCTGGATGATCAAGAGCAAGGTCAAGGGTATTATCTACAACAGTGCCGGCGCCTGCTACAACTTCAAGTATGCCTACATCGCTAATTAGTAATTCAGAAACACAGAAAAAAGTGGGACCGCTGGGTCTCACTTTTTGTTTGGATTATTTTTTACCAGTCAAATTCTTCATAATAGATCAGCCCGGCTGGCAGGCCCTTTTCTTTTAAGAGCTTGAGCCAGTGGTCAGCCATGACCTGGGGACCCCCGATCAAAACCTGGAGACCGGAAAAGTCTTCAGGCAGGGAAAAATTTCCTCATCTTTAAACCGGCCCACCTGGCAGTGGCTCTGGAAATTGTCCCGGCTGTTCCAGTAGTAGAATTTTTCCTCATAGATCAAGGATTCCTTGGTGTGGGCGTTGTAAAAGACTTTAGTAGGCAAGTCAGGACTGCCGTCAATTACCGACAGGAGGGGGACAACCCCGATCCCGCCGGCGATCAGCAAGAGCAGACGGGGCTGGGCCGGGTTCTCAATACCGGTCTTCCCAGCGGAAGTCGCCCCTGGTCCAGGCCTGCAGGTCCCCGCCGCCGTTGATGCAGAGGCCGGTGACTTCGGGAAAAGCAGCTAGGGGCATGAGACAGGAGGCAAAGATTTTTTCACTGCCCAGCCCTTGACCAGGCCGGTCGGGTCGAATTTGCCGGCAAAGTAGGGATCAAAGGCACCGGCTGTTTCTTCTTTGGCCAAAAGGGCGGCCGCGTACACTTCTTGAAATTCAGCATTGGCTAAAAGGATGCTCTCATCGCCTTCAGCAAAGCGGCTGACTAAGGAGTCTGGCAAAAAGGCGGAGAAATCAGCTTCGATTCTTTTTAATTCTGTATAAATTTTTCTACAGGCGTCTGTAAAAGCCTGGGTCAAGTTCGGGGATGCCTCTCCTTGAACAGCAACAGAAACAGTGAAAGAAATGGTCATGGCTTCCACTGTCTGGTTAAGGCAGGTTACAGTTATAATGGCCACTAGCTTTCTTTAGCCTGGGTGATGGCGTTTTGCAGGGACTGGGTGAAGCCCTCGTAAGTGACGGTGGCCCCGGAAACCTGCTGGATGTCGGCACTCTGGGCCTCGACGGCCTCTTTTTTATAGACAGGCAGGGCCTGGTCGTTGATCTGCTGGGAGTGGTCGTTGTCTGAAGGGTACTTTAAGACATTAACCGTGGTGATTTTTCCCCCTCTGACCTTGATCTGGACTTGGATATCGCCCCACTGGGTGCTGACAGATTTGCCGCTGTAAGTACCGTCTTTTAATCCGCTGGACGTGGATTAACTTGCAGATGAGCTTGAAGATGAAGCAGAACTGGAAGTTGCAGTGCTTGTGCTGGATTAAGCTGTAGATGCAGCCGAGCTGGCTTGGTCAGCTTTTAAAAATAAGAGATAGCCGTCGATGGCAATAGCAATGGTTGTTCCAACGGCGAGTACACTCGTGATAACTTTTCTGGCAGACATGGTAGTCCCTCCTTGCCATAAAATACTTTCCTTGATATTACAAGAAATTCTATCTGGATAATTAGAAGCAAGTATGGCAAGAAATTGACCAAAGTGCATGAACTTATTTAAGAAAGGCTAAAATTTGCTCATAACTTTTCCCTTTCTTTGGAAATGGTAGAATAGAGGCGAGAGAAGTTTTTTAAAAAATTGAAATAGAAGAAGGCATAAACATGAAGATCGCAATGGCAAACGACCACGCGGGTACCCGCTTGAAGAACAAAATCAAGGCCTATCTGGAGGAAGAAGGCTATGAAGTCGTTGACTTCGGGACCGGCAATGAAGAGCGACCTGTCAGACTTTGTCTACCCAGCTAGCCTGGCTGTGGCCAAGGGCGAATGCGACCGGGGCATTTTCGTTGACGGGGTTGGCTACGGTAGCGCCTTGATCGCCAACAAGATTAACGGCATTTACGCCGCGGTCTGCTAGGATCCTTTCTGCGCCAAGCTTGCCCGCCAGCACACCGACTCCAACGTCCTTTGCTTAGGTGCCAAGATTATCGGGGACATGATGGCCGGCGAAATCGTCAAGATCTGGCTGAACACGGATCCTTTGATGGAAGAAAAGTACCGCCGGCGGGTGGACAAAGTCAAGGCGATCAACGACAAGCACTGCGTGCCAGTGAAATAGGTGGATTCTGCTAGAAGACTTTTGTAATTTTAGTATTCCCCCCCTCATCTATTTCACAGAAAGGCTGTTGCAGCGGCAAAGTTTTGCTATAATTAAGCTTATGACTAAGCTTCGGCATATTGCTGAACCTTTTAATAGAAAGATGAGGAAACAAGATGAACAAGACTGAACTTGTCTCAGTTGTAAGTGAAAAGACTGAATTCAGCAAGAAGGAATCTGCTCAAATCGTTGACGCTTTGTTTGCATCAATCGAAGAAGCACTTGCTAAGGGTGAAAAGGTACAATTGATCGGCTTTGGGACTTTTGAAGTTCGTGAACGCGCTGCTCGGAAGGGCCGCAACCCGCAAACTGGCGCTGAAATCGAAATCCCTGCAAGCAAGGTTCCAGCCTTCAAGCCAGGCAAGGCCCTGAAGGATGCCGTTAAGTAAGCTTGACCACTTCTAAATGACCATCGGTTGATTCCGGTGGTCTTTTTTGCGGAAAAATCCTGTAATTAAAACATAACACAGCTTCCCTTGTTTTTAATAAATATTAGGGCTAACATAATTCGTAGTTATGCTTATGATGAGAAAGGGAAGAGCAAATTGAATTTTAAAGATTTCTTTTTGAAAAAATCCGCGAAAACTGCCGGCAAGCTGGCTTTAGCTGCCAGCCTCCTGCTTCCAGCTTTGGCGCCAGCTACGGTTCAGGCGGAAGCGACCAAGAGCGACGTCAACCGGGTAATGAGGGACAACCACCTGGCCGGGGTAGTTCTTTTAGTCCAAAACGGCAGCGTCAAGACCGTCAACTACGGCTATGCCTGGTTTGGACGGCGGATGAAGAACGGTTCTTATAACGTGACCTATCCAGCCGCTTCCCTGCAAAAGGTGGTAACCGGGGCCATGCTAGTGCAGATCATGAACGAAAAGAATCATACCAAGCAGCAATTCAGCCAGTACACCAAGATTTCCCGCTGGTATCCCAAGCTGAAGAATGCCCGCTATGTGACGGTTGGCAACCTTTTGACCCACACCAGCGGCTACCGGACGCCAGGCTCAGAAAGCAACCGGCGCAAGAATCTGTCAGAAAACAAGGCCATCAACTGGGTGATCCAGAAGATCAATGGCAGCTGGCAGTATCAGACGGGCAGTTTTAACTACAACAATTCCAACTACATCTTGCTGGCGGGCATTATCCGCAAATTGACCGGTCACTCCTACGCCTACAACTTCAAGCACCGGATCGTTCAGCCGCTGGGTTTAGCCCACACCAGCCTCAGACACGACATCCCTTGGACCCAGAGCCAGGCGGTCTCTTATGCCTACCTTTGGCAGAGAAAGTACCAAAGACCGGTTTCTCTGCCTAAGTCCGTAGCTTCCCAGATCCCAGGTGCCGGCAATATGTGCACCACGCCAATTGAATATTATGAGATCATGCTGGCCTTGCAGAACGGGGCAATTTTGAACCAAAGCGACTTTAAATACCTGACTCACCTCAAGGCCAGAAAGACCACCTATAGCGGCGGCATGTACATGAAGCGGGACGGCAAGGTCAAGTCTGCCTTTGGCGCGATTATGGATGAGCACTACGGGACTTACGTCCAGCTGACGGCGGACAACAGAAATGGGATCATCATGTTCGTCAATGAGCGCAGCCAGACTGAACAGCAGCTCAAGGGCCTGGCCTTCGGCCTCTTGCAGAAGATACAGCCGGGAACCTTCAGTTTGAATTAGTGAGTATTTTTTTAATTTTTTAAAAGTATAATGACTTTTCCCTTTTCCCTGGAAAAGGGCTTATAATGTTCATATTTATTCTAGGAGGGAAAAGCAGACTTGTTCAAAAAAGGTAAGAAATTAATCGTTGCCCTGCTTGTCTTAGTGGCCGCTTTGGCGTTTTGGCCAGAAGAAACCGCCCCTGATCTGGCAACGGCGGCCGATATGCATGTTTTTGTCGAGAAGCTTTTTAAGAAGAAGCATGTGACCGGAAGCGTGGCTATAGTGCAAAACGGGCATGTCCAGGTTGTTAACTATGGCTTGGCTAATGCTAAGCAGAAGGTCAAGAACGGGGCCAGCCAGGTCGTCTACCCGGCCGCTTCCATGCAAAAGGAAGTTACCGGGGCCATGATCATGCAGCTGATGGAAGAAAAGAAGGGGAGCTCAAGTGCTTTTAGTCAAAACACGAAGATCTCCCGCTGGTACCCGGCCTTGCGGAATGCCAAGAAAATCAGCGTGGGCAACTTGCTTTCCCACACTTCAGGCGTGCAGATTCCGGAAGTCGAAGCCGACCGCCATATCAACTACAGTGAAGACCAGGCAGTAAACTGGATTGTGACCCGGGCTAACCAATTGCCGCAAGACAAGGTGGGGAGCTACCACTACAGCGACGTCAATTATGTTTTGCTGGCAGGCATCATCAAGAAGGTGAGCCATAAGTCATATGCCTGGAACTTTAAGAAGCGGGTGGTCCAGAGACTGGGCCTCAAGTCAACTTATGTAAGCAGCCAGCTGCCTAAGAATAAGATGCTGGCTGTATCTTACGCCTATAAGCATGGCAAGAACTACCAGCAGGCGGCAACTTTGGAAAAGACACGGTTGTCTCAGCTGGTTGGGGCCGGGAACATGCTGACGACAGCCAGCGACTACTATCTTATCCAAGAAGCTTTGGGGACAGGGCAGTTCCTGTCGCCGAGCGCCTTTCACAAGCTGACCCACCTCAAGAGCAAGATCAACCAATATAGCGGCGGTGTTTACCTCAAGAAGGGGGAAAAGGTCAAGCTGGCCTACGGGGCAATTGGCAGCGCCCACTATGCTGCTTACTTCCAGCTGACAGCTGACAACAAGAACGGGATTATCCTGCTTCTCAACCAGCGCAGCTTTGGTAAAGACAAGGTCAAGGATGTTGGCTACCAGATCTTGAAAAAGATCAGGTTTGCTACTTTCTCTAAGAATTAAGCAAAGTAACAAAGAAACAAAGTAAAAAATAAACAAAAAAATTGCAAGATAAAAAGGCAGATCTCCGGATCTGCCTTTTTTGTCGTTAAATTGCTGGTTAATTCTGAAATGTTACAGAGCTTTTTAAAAGCTTAAAGAGAATAATCGTCCTGCAGGGTCTGGACCCGGACCAGAGCGTCTTTGATCCGCTCTTTTGGCAATTCACCGCTCTCTGCGGCTGCTTCCAAAATTGGTAAGTTTTCCAATTTGCCGCCTAAAAGGAGGTCGGCTCCGGCCTTTAGGGCCAAAAGTTCCGGGCGGCCACTTTTTTTTGCGATGATGAGCTCCAATTCTAATTCTTTGATTCTGGCATCCTTTTCCAGAATTTTGGCCTCATATTTCTGCTTATCAGTTAGAGTACCTATTTGCTTATTACGCTTGGCTTTCTCGGTCTTCTTAGACATTTTAGCGGGTCTACCTTTCTTGACAGGAAGGAGCGCATCTGGACCGCCTCGCTAGAACTTCTTAGTCCATGAATACACTTGTGACGGACTAATATTGAATTTAGCAGCTACCAGATTACGTCCTACATTGGATTTTAGTATAGTAGCTTAAAGTCAACAGAATATTCTCTTTTGGTTCGCTTAACTTTTAAGATTTCCAATCCATTGAGTTCAGCGGCTTTCACCCACGTACGAATTATTGACGCAGCGATATTATACTTTTTGCTTAATCCATTGTATGTGTCTCTACCGTAAGGATAATCAGAAGCAATTTGTACTTTTAGTTCAGATGAATACTTGGTCATAAAAATACCCCACAATCGTTAGATGTCTATGTCTAACAATTGTAGGGCACTTTAGTCACGACAGACTTAGTTAATTTTCTCATTTTGCCTCCTAAGAATTCATGAAATATTCTTTGCACACTAGTTTATTATCGTCCTTATTTAATTAAAAAACAATAGAGCGCTTACTAAAATCTTGGTAAAAAGTAGCTATTAATTGAGCAGGCAGGCGAATGGTGATAAAATCAAGCTAGAAAGTGAATATTGACATAAGGATTCAGTGATTTGCTGTTTTACTTCTGAAGAAAGTAAGGGGGGCATGGCAATGACGAAGAGTAAAGCCAGTAAGGCTTACCGGCGCGCCCGCCGCAGCCGTCTGCTGGCTTGCTCCAGCGGCAAGCGGGCCTTTAAGACGAAGTTTGATGCCGACTTGTTTCTTTACCAGGAAGAGGTGACCTTTCACCTGCGTGAAATCAACCATGAGCACTGGCGGCAGATGCCGATTCGGGCTTACCGGTGTCCTTATTGCAAGAATTATCATGTAACCTCAATGTCGCTGGAGCACTATGAGCAGCTGCACGGCAGGACAAGGGAGCGGACCTGATGGCCCGCTTTTTTCTTGCTTTTTGCTAAAATGTAAGTAAACGACTGGAGGAAAAAATGAGCCGACTCAATTCTTATTTCTACGATATCGAATCTTTGACCAACGCCTTTACCTTGTCCTGCTACCGGCCAGACGACCAGCGGGTTGACATCTATTACCTGGTTGATGATCCGGCCTTAAATGACAAAGACAGCCTGGACTTTAAGAAGGCTGCTGCCCGGCGGATCCGGGAGAAGAACCAGAACTTTAAAGGGGAGATCTACTACTACAATCTCTGCTCAAGTGCAGCTTCCGCCCGTCTGGCCCAGACCTTTGGGGTTTCAGATGCCCAATACGTCAATGATCCCCAAGCCCCGTCCTCTTTCCCTGGCCAGTTCCGCCCGGTCTGCGACACTGACCAAGGCTACCAGGAAGAAGAAGCGCCCTACCTGATGGGCTACAATTCCAGCAACTACGACTTGACCATGCTGGCCTACTACTTTACTAGAGCCTGGCAGCCTGGCGAAAGCGGCAAGCGGGACCGCTTTTCAGCCGTGACGGCAAGGGAGATGCGGGACTTTAACGATGAGCTCTTCAGCCGCTATATCGGCAACATGCGCCTGCGCCTTTGGCAGGACAAGACCATGGGTTTAGTTGCCAAAAACTTCCAGATGTCCGGCCGCCATATCGATGTGGCCCAGCTCAATGAGCGGCAAAGACGGGTTGGCCTCAAGCGCCTTTTGGGGATGCTGGGCTGGCAGATTCTGGAAAGTGACAAATTAAATCCTGGCCAGGACTATTTGACCAGTCCCGAAGAACTGGCAGATCTCATTGCCTACAACGTTTCTGACGTGGTCAATTTAAAGGAGCTTTTCTGCCATCCTTACTACCAGGGCCAGTTTATTTTGAAAAAGGGCCTCTTGGGCCAGTACCCGGACTTGATCTACCAAGAAGACGGGGACAGCTACCAGGCGAAAATCGGCCCGGCCTTTGTCAGAAAAGACCGCTTGACCATCGATTCTTCTTCTGCTAATTTTGCCCGCCGGACCATCTGCCCATATGGCCGCTTAAAAGATGACCGGGCTGTTTCCTTCTTGTACCCGGCGGCCAGCGTGGCGGAAAAACGGGCGAAAAGCAGAGAGACATCCTGGAAGAAAGCCGGGACTTTTTCTACAAGCTCTTTGAGGACGAAAACTTACGCAAGAAGTTCGACCGGGTTTATGACTACTACAAGCAGTTTGCCGGCAAGAACTTCAATCCTTCAAAAGAATACCGGGAAGATTACGGCGACCAGGCCCTGCCGGTCAGCGACTTAAGTGATGTCGAAAACGAAGATACCAACCTTTTCTACTACCAAAAGGACGGTCAGCCATCGACTTGCTACATTACTTTTTCCGTCGGCGGCCTGCATGGGTCAGAATATAACCGTGACCTTTATTTAAAAGACCATGCCCTTTGGGAGAAAAAGCAGGCTGACCTGGCTTATGTGCAAAAGCTTTATCCAGATCCTTTGGACTTGCGTAAGGCCAGGGAAGTTACCCTGCCAGACGGCCGGGTGGAAAAGTACCAGACTTTTCTGACTGCCAAAGCAACGATCAAGCTGATGGAGCAGACGGATCCAGCCGACCGGGGGCAGTTTTGGCGGGACTTCAGTCAAGATGAACCAACCGTTTTCAAAAAGCAGGGGAGCAGGGTCCGACTGGATGACCGCTATGCCTTTACTTCAAGCGACCTGACCAACCACGAGGACTTTACTTCCTACTATCCAAACATGCTCCGGCGCTTGAATGCTTTTTACAATGACCGCTTAGGTGAAGACCGGTATACGGCGATCTTTGAAAGAAAGCAGGAATTGGACAAAAAGCGGACTGATCCCCAATACAGCGACGAAGAGCGGCGGATGTTTAATATTGAAAGAGAAGGGACCAAGCTGATCTTAAACTCAGCTACCGGGGCCGCTGACCCAAGAGAGGGGCAAGTGCCGTCCTCTATTAGAATGAACAACCGGATCCGGTCCATGCGGATCATCGGACAGCTCTTCACTTATATGATCGGCCAGGCCCAGACCTATGCCGGAGCCCGGATCGTGTCAACCAACACTGATGGCCTTTACTCAGTTTTGGACGCGGACTTAAACCGGAAGATCTTGGCTAAAGAAGCTGCTGAAATCGGGGTGGAAATCGTCCCGGAAGAACTCTACCTGGTTTCTAAAGACTCCAACAACCGCCTGGAAGCCAGCCCGGACTTGACCAAGATCCTGTCTGCCTCAGGCAGCCTGGCCTGCCGGAAGGACACCAGCCCGACCAAGTCCCTGGCCCACCCGGCCATCATCGACTGGGCCCTAAGCCGCTACCTGCTGGAAAAAAGAACAGACCTGGCAGCGCCTTTTGACCGGGACCTGGGCCGGCAGATTCTGGCGGAAGCTGAGGAAGCCTTCCCAGACCCGGCCCACCGGCTCAGAATGTTCCAAAACGTCCTCTCAGCCAACCACAGCAAGGAGCGGGCTAACTGCATTTTCGGCCGGGGGGATGCCGGCCAGCTCTTAATCTTGCAGCGCTACAACCGGGTCTTTATCTATCAAGACGGCCTGCCGAAGACGGTTCACCTTTATTCCGCCGCGGCTAAAAAGCTGACCCCGGCCATGCTGAACAAGCGCAAGAAAAGCGGGGAGGCCGTGATCCAGCATGACCAAGAAGCCCTGTCCGTCCTTAAGGCTAACGGCCTGGGCAACTTGGCAAAAGGCCGGGAGGCTACGGTCCAGAAAATTCCTAATCTGTCACCTGACTGGTTCATGCACGTGGAAAACCGGGCCGTCAACTTACTTCAAGCTGAAGAGCAGGAAGCAATTTTGCATTCGCTTGACTATGACAAGTACCTGGACTTGGTGGCCAGCGCTTATGAAAAGAACTGGCGGAATTTGACTACATCCGGGCCAGTCTTATAAAATGGTTAGCGATGCTTTTTTACCAGAATAAAAAATAGAAACAGAAAAGAACAATAGAATAGAAAAAACTACCATACGGAGAGAAGAAAAATGAGCAAACAAATCATGGATGAAGCGGGGATCCGCCGGGCTCTGACCAGAATGAGCTACGAAATTGTAGAAAGAAACAAGGGGACGGAAAACCTGGTCTTAATCGGAATCAAGACCCGGGGCTGGTACCTGGCCCAGAGAATCGGCGACCGCCTGGCCAAAATTGAAGACAGCCAGCTGCCAGTCTTGTCTTTAGACATCTCCGCCTACCGGGACGACCTCAGCCAGGAGGAAAAGGCCAAGGCCATTGCCAGCTTTGACACTTCCTTTGACTTGACTGGCAAGACGGTCATCCTGGTTGACGACGTCCTTTACACTGGCCGGACCATCCGGGCAGCTCTTGACGCCATCATGGACCAGGGTCGGCCAGACAAGATCGCTCTGGCGATCTTGATCGACCGGGGCCACCGGGAACTGCCGATCCGGCCGGACTTTATTGGTAAGAACATCCCAACCGCGGCCAGCGAGGACGTCCAGGTCCAGGTCAGCGAAATCGACGGTACTGACGCCGTAAAGATCAGCGAGGCATAAGATGGCTGAACAATACTTTACTGAAAATCCCACGGTTGACCATGATGAGCACCATGTCAACTACCACCTTAATGGCATTAACTTAAACCTGACCACGGATGCCGGCGTTTTTTCCAAAACCCGGGTCGACTACGGCAGCGGGGTCTTGATTGAGCAGATGCTGGACCAGGAGCTGCCAGGCGGCAATATTCTGGATGTCGGCTGCGGCTATGGCCCGATCGGTCTTTTCGCCGCTAAAAAATGGCCCGGCCGCCAGGTCGACATGGTTGACGTTAATGAACGGGCCATGGACCTGGCCAGAAGAAACGCGGCGGCCAACGGGGCAGGCAACGTTAATATTTTTGCCTCAGACCGCTATCAAGAAGTTTTCGGCCAATATGCCATGATCGTGACCAATCCGCCGATCCGGGCCGGCAAAGCCATCTGGTCCAGCATTTTGTCAGAAGCTAAGGGCCACTTAACTGATGGCGGGATTTTGCTGGTCGTCATCCAGAAAAAGCAGGGGGCACCGAGCGCGAAGAAGCTGATGGCAGCCAGCCTGGGCAACTGCGAAATCTTGACCCGGGACAAGGGCTACTACATTTTAAAGAGCGTGAAGAAATAATGTATTCAAGCGAAGAAAAAAAGACCTACATGGAGGCCGCCTTTGCGGAAGCAGAAAAGGCCCGCCGGCAAGACGAGGTTCCCATAGGGGCCGTTGTCGTGGGGCCAGACGGGCAGATTATCGGCCGGGGCTACAACCGGCGGGAGCTGGATGAAGACGGGACAGCCCATGCCGAAATTCTGGCTATTAAAGAAGCCTGCCAAAAGCTAGACTCCTGGCGCCTGATCGACTGCAGCCTGTTTGTCACCCTGGAGCCTTGCGCCATGTGTGCCGGAGCCATTATCAACTCCCGGATCAAGGAAGTCTATTTTGCGGCCATGGACCCCAAAGCTGGCGCCGCCGGCAGCGTGGTCGACCTCTTCAGCGTGGAAAAATTCAACCACCATCCCAAGGTCATCCGGGGTCTTTACAAGGAGCAAGGGGCCCAGCTTTTGAAAGATTTCTTCCGGGAAATCCGCCGCAAACAAAAATTAGCAAAAAAAGCCCAGGAAAATTGCCAAAAGGATTAGTTTAGGTTACAATATTTGTTGGGCAATGTTCAACCTCCGAAGCGTGTCAGGACCGGAAGGTAGCAGCACTAAGGTCGCTTGGGCATGTGCCCTTTATTTAGCAATTAACAGGCTCTTAGCTCTTCGGGGCTAGGAGCTTTTTCATTACGGGGAGAATGTATGGCTTATCAAGCTTTGTATCGCAAATGGCGCCCGCGCACCTTTGATGATGTGGTCGGGCAGGAAGCCATTACCGATACCCTCAAGAATTCACTTATCCGGGGCAAGGTCTCGCATGCCTTTCTTTTTGCCGGCCCGCGGGGGACGGGGAAGACCTCATGCGCCAAGATTTTTGCCAAGGCCTTGAACTGTTTAAACCTGCAAGAGGGCGAACCTTGCAACGAGTGCAGCAACTGCCTGGCCGCCGACCAGGGGGCAATGCCGGACATCATTGAAATGGACGCGGCCTCAAACAACAGCGTTGACGAAATCCGCGACCTTTTGGACAAGGTTCACTACGCCCCAACTGAAGGCAAGTACAAGGTTTACATCATTGACGAAGTCCACATGCTGTCGATTTCAGCCTTCAATGCCCTTTTGAAGACTTTGGAAGAACCGCCGGCCAGCGTCGTCTTTATTTTGGCGACGACTGAACTGCAGAAGGTGCCGGCCACCATCATTTCCAGAACCCAGCGCTACAACTTCAAGCGCTTCTCAAATGAGGACATGGTCCAGCGGATGGAATACATCCTGGGCCAGGAAGGGGTCGAATATGAGGACAAGGCCTTAAAGGTCATCGCCCAAGTCGCTGACGGGGGGATGCGGGATGCCTTGAGCATTTTGGACCAGCTCCTTTCTTTTGAAAAAAGCAGTGTCCGCTACGAGGACGCCCTGGAAGTCACCGGCTTCGCCGCCCAGGAGCAAGTGGAAAAGCTCCTTTTGGCCCTCTTAAACGGGGACAGCCAGACGGCCCTGGACTTAGCTAAGTCTGCCATCCAGGACGGGGCCAGCGCCCAAAACATCTTAAATGAAATTATTAGCTTGACCGTCCAGGCCATGCTTTTTACCAAAACAGGGCAGGGGGAATTCCTGACGGATGACTTTGCCCAGGAAATTGCCCAGCAAAGCCCGGACCGCTTCAGCCAGATCATTGACCAGGCTAATGACGCCTTGGGCAGTCTCCGCTTTACCAACCAGCAGCAGATTCCCTTGGAAGTCTTTTTAGTCCAGGCCAGCCAGAAGCGGCAAAACAGCCAGGCAGGCCCGCAAGTTGCTTCCGCGGCCAGCAACCCGGCCATAGAGCGGCAGATCAAGGTCTTGAAAGAACAAGTCCACCAGCTGACCCAGCAGGTTCAGCAGCTGAGTCAGCGGCCAAGCCAGGCCTTCAGCCCCCGCCATGTCTTCCAGCTCAACCAGCAGCTGTACACGCAAAAGGGCGGGGCAACCGAAGTGGCCCAGCAGGCGGCGGAAAAGCAGCAGCAAGCCGAAAGCCTGCAGGCTGAAATCACCAGCAGCCAGGAAGAGATCTACGCGGTCTTAAGCCAGGCCACAAAGCCCGGCTTAGCTGAGGCCCGCAACCTTTGGGACCGGGACTTGCCAAGCATGCTGGAAGAGCCGGCCAAGACGGTCTTGGGCTTCCTGCAGCCGATCGCGGCCAGCGACCGGGCGGTTCTTTTGTCCAGCCAGTCCCGGGCCTGGCAGCTGGTCACAAATCCTCAGGAATTTTTAGCAACTCTCAAAGCTGACCTGGATCAATTGACCAAGGAGAGCTGGACCATCGCCATCGTTGACGAAAAGGCCTGGCCAAAGATCCGCCAGGAGTTCATTAAAGAACATGCCAGTCAGCTCCGGGCCAAGGCCCAGCCAGCAGAAGCCCAGCCGGCAGAAGAAGCAGCTCCTGAGCCGCCTTTGCCGGACCAGGCGCCGCCGGAAGAAGCGGCAGATGATGCGATCGTGACCAAGGCAGAAGAGCTTTTCGGCCCTTTGGCCCAGGTTAAGGACTAATATTCGCCAAAAAACTTTTTTCGCGTTAAAATTAAGCAGATAAAAACGAAGTAGTAAAAGGAGATTTTTTCATGAGCAAGAGACCAGCTTTCCCAGGAATGGGCGGCATGAACATGCAGCAGATGATGAAGCAAACCAAGAAGCTGCAGGAACAAATGGCCAAGGAACAGGAAAACATCACGACCCAGGAATTCACCGGCAAGGCAGCTGACGACATGGTAGTGGCTACTTTTACCGGCGACCGGACTTTAAAGAGCTTGTTCATCAAGCCGGAAGCCATTGATCCGGATGACCCGGACATGCTGGAAGACCTGGTTATCGACGCTGTTAACAAGGGCTTGAAGCAGATCGACCAGGCAACCCAGCAGAGCCTGGGCAAGTACACGAAAGGCCTGATGTAATTTGCAATACCCATTGCCAATCGCCCGCTTGATCGATTCCTTCATGAAACTGCCGGGCATCGGTGAAAAGACGGCGACCCGCCTGGCCTTTTACGCCATGGACATGCCTAAAGAAGACGTGGACGAATTCGCCCAGGCTCTGGTCGACGTTAAGGAAAAGCTGCGCCAGTGCTCGGTCTGCGGCAACATCACCGAACAAGACCCTTGCGCCATCTGCAGCAATCCAGTCCGGGACCGGTCAACCATCATGGTGGTTGAGGAAGCCAAGGACGTGATGGCCTTTGAAAATATGGGCGAATATGACGGCCTCTACCATGTCCTGCATGGGGTCTTGTCCCCGATGGACGGGATCGGGCCGGAGCAGATCAACATCAAGTCCTTGATCGTCCGCCTGCAGAAAAATGATGCTGCCAAAGAAGTCATCCTGGCCCTTAATTCCACCCCGGAAGGGGAGTCAACGGCCATGTACATTTCCCGCTTGATCAAGCCGGCCGGCCTCAAGGTTACCCGGCTGGCCGCGGGCCTGGCGGTCGGCTCAGACATTGAGTATGCCAACTTGATCACTTTGAAGCGGGCAGTTCAAGGTAGAACGGAGCTATAGCATGAGTAAGCACAGCGACAAAATCAAGCAAGCAGAAGATGAGAAGCTGATGGCTTTGGTAGAAAAGCTGCAGCAGGAAATAAGCCTTAGCAAGGGTTTAGACAACACGACCCTGGACATGTCCGATGACAATATCGTGGCGGACAAGATTTTTAGAGCTGAGTATGCCTTTTTGTACGATGAGGCCCGCTACCGCCATGCTTCTTACACCGGCGTGACCAACGCCATTTCCCAATAAAAAACTGATAATCTCCTGGTTTCGGGGGATTATTTTTTTACGATTTTTACCTACTAGATTTAGTGGGAAGATAAGTCTGTAAATACTAGCCTTAGTTCTGTAAAATAGATAGATAGGAGGCAAGTTCAAATGCAAGGTTACTTTATCACTTTTGAAGGTCCCGACGGCGCCGGCAAAACGACAGTGATCAATGAAGTCGTCAAGGCCATCCAGGGCCAGTGCAAGCGGGAAATTTTAGTAACGCGGGAGCCAGGCGGGTCAAAAATCGCGGAAAAAATCCGCGACATCATCCTGGACCCGGCCAATACGGAAATGAATGCCAAGACCGAGGCCCTGCTCTACGCGGCCAGCCGGTCCCAGCATGTCAGCGAGATTATCAATCCGGCTTTAAAGCGGGGGGACCTGGTCATGTCCGACCGCTTTGTCGACTCTTCTTTGGCCTATCAGGGCCAGGGGCGGGGACTGGGAATTGATGAAGTAGCCCAGATCAACGCTTTCGCTACCGGCCACTTGGAGCCGGACCTGACCATCTTTTTGGATTTAGACCCGGCCCAGGGCCTGGCCAGAATCGCCAAGGTCCGGTCAGGCAGCGAAGACCGGCTGGAACAAGAGAAGCTGGCCTTCCATGAAGAGGTCTACCGGGGCTACCAAAAGGTCAACCAGGCTCATCCGGACCGGGTAAAAGTGGTCGACGCGAGTCAAGATTTGCCGCAAGTTGTGGCCGCAAGTGTTAAACTGGTGAAAAGCACATTTCCAGAATTGTTTTAGGGGGGATCAAGATGAAACTGATCATTGCCATTGTCCAGTCTGAATACGCCAAGCGCCTGCAGGCGGCTTTTGTTGACAACAATGTCGGCGCCACTAAACTGGCGTCAACGGGCGGCTTTTTGCGCGAAGGCAACACCACCTTCTTGCTTGGGGTGGAAGATGAAGACGTTGACGGCGTTTTGAAGCTGATCGAAGAGCATTCCCAAACCAGAGAAGAAACAATTAACCCGGGCATTCACCCTGGCATTTCCTTCGAGCAGCCGATTGAACCGGTCAACATCACGGTCGGCGGCGCGACGGTCTTTGTCTTGCCGGTTGACCAGTCCCTGCACTTTTAATGCTGGATTTAAAGCAAATTGGCGCTTCTGAATCCCGGCAGCTCAAGCAAGCCCAGGATCGGGGGCAGCTGTCGCATGCCTACCTGCTCTTGTCAAGTGATGAGGTAGAAGCCTTAAACACGGCCTACTGGCTGATCTGCTACGTGAACTGCACGGGCGAAAAGAAGCCGGACGGGACCTGCCCGGCCTGCCGGCGGATTCTGGCCGGCAACCACCCGGACGTCTTTTTGATCGACACGGAAGAAAACAAGCAGTCGATCGCGATTGACCAGATCCGGCCGCTTAAGCAGGAATTAGCCAAGAGCCCTCTGGAAGGCGACCGGCGCTACTTCGTGATCAACCATGCCCAGAAATTGACCCTGCCGGCTGCAAACGCCCTGCTCAACCTGCTGGAAGAGCCAGCGGCACCGGTAGTCACCTTCTTGATTGCCAATAACGGCGGGCAGATTCTGCCGACGATCAAGTCCAGAACCCAGATCATCAATTTCAGCCAGCAAGCTGCTTCCAGCAAGGACAGGCTCCTTTTGGCCAACGGGATGAGCCAGGAAGAAGTTGACCAGGTGAAAAGCAGCCAGGAAGTCGACCAGGCGGTAAAATTTTTTTACCAGGAGCTCCGCGAGCATGACTCTTTGGCTATCGTGTCCGCCCACCAGCTGGCGGGCCTGGTTAAAAAGCAAAAGCAGGGGACCAAGGCGTGGGAGAAGTATGTCTGGATTTTGCTCAAGAAGTGGGGCGAAAAGGACCTGGAGAAGGGTGACTGCCAGGAAGCGGCCAACTTTTTGGCGGACCTCATGCGGGTTGACCAGATGCGGCAGAGTAATGTCGGCTTTTTGAACAATTTGGACTATTTGGCCTTAAAGTGGCAGCAGTAAAGGCGGTAAGGAAAGTGGACCCATATACTAAATTGCAGCAGCTGCAGCAGCAGATGGAGCGCATGCTCAAAAGCATGGGCTCCCTGCAGCAGGAGGTGCTGGAGAGCCTGAAGGAAAATACCGAGCTCAAGGTTGAAAACCAGCTTTTGCGCGAGAAGCTGGACAAATTGACGGTTAAAGAACACGAAGGCAAGAGCCAGAGCGGGATGGCCATGCTCAAGCAGATCTACCAGTCTGGCTACCATATTTGCAACATGTACTACGGAACCCACCGGGATCCCAGCGCGGACTGCATGTTTTGCCTGGATATTTTGGATAATTTTGGAAAGAAGTTGGTGCACAAATAATGCAAACGCAACACAGCTACGCGGATGACCAGCAGGGCAAGCTCTACTTGGTGCCTACCCCCATCGGCAACCTGGAAGACATTACGATCCGGGCCAAGCGGATTCTGGAAGAGGCTGACTACATTGCCGCTGAAGATACCAGAACCAGCGGGATCATGCTGGACCGGCTGGGCATTAACAACAAGATGGTGGCCTTTCACAAGTTCAACTCTAAAGAAAAGGCGCCGGAACTGGTCAAGTTGATGCAGGAGGGGGCGACAATCGCTGAGATCAGCGATGCCGGCATGCCGGTGATTTCTGATCCCGGCTATATTTTGGTCCAGGAATGCATCAAAAGCAATGTTCCAGTCGTTCCCCTGCCGGGCCCGTCGGCTTTTGCCACGGCCTTGATCGCTTCCGGCTTTGACGGGCAGCCCTTTACCTACTACGGCTTTTTGCCCCGCAAGGCCAGCCAGCAGCGGCCTTTTTTAGAAGAAATCAATGCTTCAAGAGCGACCTCGATCTTTTATGAGGCACCCCACCGGCTCTTGAAGACTTTAGAGCAAATGGTGGAAGTTTTGCCAGGCGGCCGGCAGGTCGTCTGTGCCAGAGAACTGACCAAGATTCATGAAGAATTCGTCCGCGGCAGCCTGGAAGAAGTCATCCAGCACTTTAAAGAAGTCGACCCCCGGGGCGAGTTCGTCGTTTTGGTGTCGCCAAACACGGAAGAAAAGACCCTGGACTGGGCTGACCTGGTCAAGCTGGTCAAAGAGCAAGTTGCCCAAGGCGTTTCTAAAAAGGATGCCATCAAGCAGGTGGCCAAGAGCCAGGGCGTTTCCAAAAACGAACTCTATGACCGCTACCACCAGGAGGGGGCAAAATGAGATACTACAAGGATTACCAGCTGGAATACGCTGACTGCGGGGAAAGCGGCCAGCTGAAATTGCCCAGAATGATCGACCTGATGATGGAAAGCTCTGAAGGGCAGCTGGCGCCAACTTCAGGCGGGGCTAGCGCCATGAAAGAGCGGGGCAGGGGCTGGGTAGTCACTCAGTACGAGTTTGAATTTACCAGCCTTCCCCGGGCCGGGCAAAAAGTCAGGGTCTGGACCGAAGCGGTTGGCTACAACCGCTTTTTGTCCTACCGGGACTTCGGCATTGAGGACGAAGCAGGCAAAGACCTGGTAATTGCCCACAGCCAGTGGGTTTTGTTTGATTTAAAGAGCCGGAAGCTTTTGCCCAGCGATGATAAAATCGCTGAGGAATTGGGAGCACCCCTTTTGGCTAAAATACCCCGCTTTAAGAAATTGCGGCCAAAAGACGATTACAAAGACGAGAAGGTCTACCGGGCCTACTACTATGACCTGGACTCCAACCACCACGTCAACAACGCCCACTACCTGGACTGGATCGTCGACAGCCTTCCCCGGGACTTCGTCAACAGCCATGAGCCGAAAGATCTGGCCATCAAGTTTGATAAGGAAATTAAATACGGCGATGAAGTTGTCTGCCAGGTTATGCAGGAAACGGAAGACAGCGCTGTCAAGACTTGCCACGCCATTACCCGGCAAGGTGAACTTATGGCACTTTGTGAGGTAAACTGGCAAAAAATGTGCTTTAATAGAGACTGAATTAGTTGTTTTTGATAAGCCATTTTTTAGGAGGACAGTCTTGTGAAAAGTGAATCAAAAGTCAGCAGCAAGCTGGAGTTGCGGGAGCTGGTCTTACTGGCCATGGTTATCGCCATCAAGGTGGTTTTGGGACAGTTTAAGGTCGGGAATGCCACCCTGCAGGTGGGCCTGGGCTTTATCGGCAGCGTCATGCTGGGCTACTTGTTCGGGCCTTGGTGGGGCTTTGCCGGCGGTGCCTTGAGCGACCTGGTTTCATCCGCAATTTTTGGCAACCTGGGCGGCTTCTTTATCGGTTTCACCTTGACCGCGGCCTTGGGGCCGATGATCTATGGCTTCTTCTTGTACAAGCAGCCCATCCAGATTTGGCGGGTCATCGCGTCCGTAATCTGCGTCACGGTAATCTGCAACATCGGCTTGAACACCCTTTGGGTCAGCATGATGTACGGGATCAACTTTATGGTCGCTCTGTCCAGCCGGATCCTCAAGGAAATGATCACTCCATGGATTCAGATGGTCGTGGTTTGGTTTATCCTGGAAGGCCTGTCCCGGGTCAAGCTGAGTAGAAAATTTTAGGAAATAAAAGTTAGAGCATGAAGATTTTAAGCATTTCGACGGCAACGAGCGATTTGAGCATTGCCTTGAATGAAGCTGACCACTTGGTCAGCGAAAAGATCGAGGAAAACCAGCGCAACCACAGCGTTGACCTTGATCCGGATATTGCCAGCCTGCTGGCAGAAAACGGTCTGTCTCTAAAAGACATCGACCGCTTCGCGGTGGCGATCGGGCCTGGTTCATATACTGGCCTCAGAGTCGGCTTGACCACGGCTAAGATGTTTGCCAGCATTTTGAATAAAGAGCTGGTTGGAGTCTCAACTTTACAGGCCCTGGCCCAGAACTTTGCCGGTGAAGATGCCTTGATCGTGGCGGCATTAGACGCCAGAAACAAGAACTTCTTTGCCGGTGCTTACCGGGGCAAGGAAGCCGTGATTGCAGACGGTCACTACCACTTAAGCGAGCTCTTAGAGCAAGTAGGGGCCCTGCCTGACCAGAAGGTGATTTTTGTCGGAAGCGACTTCAGCAAGTATCAGGAAGAAATCGCGGCAGGGCTGGCTGACAAGGACCTGCGCCTGGCTGAAGGGGAAGAGAACCTTCTGCACGCCGGTGCAATTGGCCGCTTGGCGGTAAGTGCTCCCGTCCTTGATCCGGACCAGGCCGTGCCGAACTATCTGCGCCGGACGCAGGCTGAGTATGACTGGGCAAAGAAGACCGGCCAGGAATTTGAAGCAGACAGTGCATATGTAGAAGAAGTTTAGACTTATGGGACTATTCTTTAAAGATGACCTGGTGCAGTTTGCCCCCCGGGCAATCAGCATCAGCGGCCATGAATACTGTTTAAAGAAGGCGGAGGCAGGCGAGCTTGCCCGCCTCCTTTTGCTAGAAAAGGAAGTTTATTCCGGCCGCCGGCCCTGGGACGGGGAAGTCTTTGCCGAAGAATTGCGTCGCCGGGATTCCTTATACTTGCTCTTGCTTGAGGGGGATTTTTTGGTCGGAGCCATCGGCTGCCGCTTCAGTCTCTCTAAAGCCCACATCACCTTTTTGGCGGTGATGCCGAAAGAGCAGGGGCAGGGGAGCTATCTGGTTCAGACGGTTTTAGACTTGGCCAAGTCGGCTGACCTTAAAGCGGTCACCTTGGAAGTGCGGGTCGAAAACAAGAAGGCCCAAGAGCTCTACCGGCAGCTTGGCTTTGAAGACAATTTTGTCCGCAAGAACTACTACGATAATGATGACCGTCCGGACAGCGACGGTTTGAACATGATCTGCCATCTAAGAAAGAAGAACTGACTGTGAAGGAAAAGAAAGACATTCGCATTTTAGCTTTTGAAAGCTCCTGTGACGAGACTTCGACTGCCGTGGTCAAGAACGGGTCAGAGATCGAAAGCCTGGTCGTTGCTACCCAAATCAAGAGCCATGCCCGCTTTGGCGGGGTTGTGCCGGAAGTGGCCAGCCGCCACCATATCGAAGTGATTACCCAGATTACCCGGGAAGCCCTGGAAGAAGCTAAGGTCAGCTGGGAAGATCTGGACGCCATCGCCGTAACCCACGGGCCAGGCCTGGTCGGAGCCCTTTTGATCGGGATCAACGCGGCCAAGGCGGCCTCCATGGCGACCGGCTTGCCTTTGATTGGGGTGGACCATATCATGGGCCACATTTCAGCTGCCCAGTTGGTTGAACCGGTTGAGTATCCGGCCTTGGCCCTGCAGGTTTCCGGCGGCCACACCGAAATTGCTTTGTTGAAAGACCCGACCCACTTTGAAATCGTGGGCGACACCCGCGATGACGCGGCCGGAGAAGCTTACGACAAGATCGGCCGGGTCCTGGGGGTCAACTACCCGGCCGGCAAGACGATCGACCAGTGGGCCCACCAGGGTAAGGATACTTTCGGCTTCCCTAGAGCCATGATCGATGAAGATAATTACGACTTCTCTTTCTCAGGCCTCAAGAGTGCCTTTATCAACACCTGCCACCATGCTGACCAATTGGGGCAGGAATTAGACAAGTATGACCTGGCGGCCAGCTTCCAGGCGGCCGTGGTGGACGTTCTGGCTGAAAAGACCGTGCGGGCCATCCGGCAGTACCAGCCCAAGACCTTCATCATGGGGGGCGGGGTTGCCGCCAACCTGGGCTTAAGAGAGCGGATGAACAAGGAGATCGCTGCTTTGGAAAAGGCACCGAAGGTTATCCTGCCGCCGCTTAAGCTCTGCGGGGACAACGCGGCCATGATCGGGGCTGCCGCTTACAACCAGTACCTGGCCGGTAATTTTGCCGACTTGACCTTGGACGCGGACCCGTCAATGGAACTGCCTTACGCTGAGGATTACAAGTAAAAAGCAAGACGAAAATGCAACAAAAAAGCAAGTCCAGTAACGGACTTGCTTTTCCTTTGCCTAAATTTAAAATTCTTCCAGGGCCAAGGAGGCATCTTCCCAAGCCTGGCTAACTTGGCTGATCTTTTCCTGGACAGCGGTCAAGTCTTCCTGGAGAGGCCCCAGCTTGCTGAAGTCGGCGGCAATTGCCGGGTCAGCCATTGCTTCCTGGATCTCTTGTTCTTTTGCTTCCAGCTCTTCCAGGTCCTTTTCTGCCTGGGCGACCTGACGCTCCAGTTTCCGCTTTTCCGAGTCCCGCTTTTTCTGTTCCTGGTAGGAGAACTTGCTTTCGCTGACTGCCTTGACGACTGGCGCTTCCTACGCGGCTGTTTCTTGAGCAGCGGCTTCTTCCTTGGCCTTTTCGTTCAAGTAGTAAGTGTAGTTGCCTTCATAGATTTTGGCCTGGCCGTCTTTAGCGACGACGATCTTGTTGGCCAGTTCGTTGATGAAGTAGCGGTCGTGGGAAACGAAGAGGAGGGTGCCGTCGTAATCGGCCAAAGCTTTTTCCAAAACTTCCTTGGCGTCCAGGTCCAAGTGGTTGGTCGGTTCGTCCATCAAAAGGAAGTTGTTGTGTTCCATGGACAAGACGGTCAGGGTCAAGCGGGCTCTTTGCCCCCCGGACAGCTGGCTGACCTGCTTGTCGATGTCCTTGGCCGTGAACAAAAAGCTGGCCAGGATGGACCGGATGTCCTTTTCGTTCATGTCCTTGTGCCGGTCCCAGATGGTGTCGATCACAGTCTTAGAATAGTCTATCCCTTGCAGTTCCTGGTCATAGTAGCCGATGTCCAGGCTGGCCCCGTACTTGATGGTCCCGCTCTTAACCGGCAGCTGCTTCATGACGGTCTTTAAAAGGGTGGACTTGCCGATCCCGTTTTGGCCAATGATGGCCACCCGGTCACCCTTATTGATCTGGAAGGAGATGTCCTTAAGCATGGTCTTGTCTGGATAGCCAACGGCCAGGTCCTTCAAGATCAAGACTTCCTTGCCTGACGGCCGGGCGCTGTCAAACTTGATCCGGACTTTTGACTTGTGCTTTGGCGGGTCGACCAGTTCCATCTTCTCCAGGGCCTTGCGCCGGCTTTGGGCCTGCTTGGTGGTGGAGGCGCGGACGATGTTCTTTTGGATGAACTCTTCTTCTCGCTTGATCTCTTCTTGCTGCTTTTCATAAGCGGCTTCCTGCTGCTGGTCGCGCAGTTCTCTTTGCGCCAGGTACTGGCTGTAGTTGCCCTTAAAGACAGTCAGTTCCCCATGCTGGAGTTCAAAAATCTGCGTAGCCAGGTGGTCTAAGAAGTACTGGTCGTGGGAAACCGTCAGGATGGCGCCTGGGTAGTTCTTAAGGAAGGCTTCCAGCCAGTCCAAAGTATCCAGGTCCAGGTAGTTGGTCGGTTCGTCCAAAAGCAGGAGCGGGGGCTTCTTTAAAAGGAGCTTGACGAAGCTGAGCCGGGTCTTTTCCCCGCCGGACAGGTTGGCAATCTGCTTGTCCCAGGTCGCTTCCGGGAAGTTGAAGCCGTTGAGCATGCTCTTGATTTCGGCCTGGTAGGTATAGCCGCCGGCTTGTTCAAAATTATACTGGGCCTGGTCCAGGCGGCGGAGAAGGTCTTCGTCTTCCGGATGGTCGGCGATGGCGTACTGCAGCTTCTCCAGCTGCTGGCCCTGGTCGATCAAGGGCTGGAAGACCGTCAGCATCTCTTCCCAGATCGACTTCTCTTCGTCAAAGTCGTGCTCCTGGGCGATGTAGCCAAGCTCGATCCCCTTGTTGACGGTAAATTCCCCCTGGCTGGCTTCCTGGCGGCCGGTCATGATCTTTAAAAGAGTCGTTTTCCCGGCCCCGTTTGGCCCGACCAGGCCGATCCGGGCATTGTTCTCAATTGAAAAGTTTACCTTGCTGAATATAGGAGCAGCCCCGAAGCGTTGCTCCAAATTGTGTCCTTGTGCTATTATCATATTCTTTCACCTTGAAACATTGTACCATGCAAAAGGCTTGCCTGCCGTCAGCCGGGCTGATTTTCCCTTTCTTTTCCGCTTCTTTTTTCCTTCCTTTTATTTTTCCTTTTTCTTTAAAGAAAATGCCGGAAGCGCAGATCTCTTAATCAATTTGTGAAAAAGTTCAATAAAAAGGATTTTACGGCAAATATTGTGAAAATACGACTTGCCAAGGACTGGTAAAAATGGGTATCATAGTAGATGATTGATTATAGATTCACATTCACAAAATAAAAACTGGAGGCATCTTTTTATGAACAACAAATTTAGAATTCCCAAGGCTACTGCCAGAAGATTGCCACTATATTACCGCTACTTGCTGCTTTTGAATGATGAAGGCAAAGACAAGGTTTCTTCAACTGAACTGGCGGAAGCCGTCCAAGTCGACAGCGCTTCAATCCGCCGGGACTTTTCTTACTTCGGTGCCCTGGGCAAGCGGGGTTACGGCTACGACGTCAAGAACCTGCTCAGCTTCTTTAAGAAGATCCTCAACCAGGACACTTTGACCAACGTTGCCCTGGTCGGGGTCGGCAACCTGGGTCACGCCCTTTTGAACTACAATTTCAAGCGCAGCAACAATATCAGAATTTCCTGCGCCTTCGACATCAACCCGGAAATCACCGGCAAGATCACCCAGGGGGTCCCGGTTTACTCAATGGATGAAATGAAGCAGCAGATCGCTGACCAGCAGATCCGGATCGCTATCTTGACCGTTCCCCAGGCGACGGCCCAGAATACGGCTGATGAAATGATCGAAGCCGGGATCAAGGGGATCATGAACTTTACCCCGATCCGCCTGTCCGCCCCAAACGGGGTCCGGATTCAAAACGTCGACCTGGCTACCGAATTGCAGACCTTGATCTACTTCCTTGACTCTGACGAATTGATCAAAAAGCAGCTGGAAGAGCGGAAAAAAGGCCATGAACAACACGAATAAATAAGGAAAACAGCATTTTTTAGCACTCTCGACTAAAAAGTGCTATTTTTCTCTTGCCTTTTTGGGAAAAAGGGATTATTATCATAGTTGTAAGTTAGCACTTGATCAAGATGAGTGCTAAAGAATTTCTAAAGACAATTAGTCTTAGGAGGGAATAACATGTTACAACCAATTGGAGATCGTGTGATCGTTGAAGTTAAAGAAGTTGAAGAACAAACTGTTGGTGGTATCGTACTTGCTTCCAACGCTAAGGAAAAGCCAACCCAAGGCAAGGTTGTTGCCGTAGGCGGCGGCCTGTACGCGGAAGATGGTAGCAAGCTCCCTATGACCGTCCAAGAGGGCGATGAAGTTTTATACGATAAGTATTCTGGCACCAAAGTCAAGTACGAAGACAAGGAATACTTAGTCCTTCATGAAAAAGACATTTTGGCAATCGTTAAGTAATTTAAGGTAGGAGTGCGAATTAAAAAATGGCAAAAGACATCAAGTTTTCAGAAGATGCAAGACGTTCACTTTTAAACGGGGTTAACAAGTTGGCCAACACGGTCAAGACGACCTTGGGGCCTAAGGGCAGAAACGTTGTTTTGGAACAAAGCTACGGCGCCCCAACGATTACCAACGACGGCGTGACCATCGCCAAGGCAATTGAACTGGAAGACCACTACGAAAACATAGGGGCCAAGCTGGTTGCTGAAGCTGCTTCAAAGACCAACGACATCGCTGGTGATGGTACGACTACGGCCACTGTTTTGACCCAAGCCATCGTGCAAGAAGGGATGAAGAACGTGGTTGCCGGGGCTAACCCAGTTGGCATTCGCCGCGGGATTGAAAAGGCCACCCAAGCAGCCGTTGACCAATTGCACAAGAACAGCCACAAAGTTTCCAGCCGGGACCAAATTGCCCAAGTTGCTTCAATCTCAAGTGCTTCAAAGGAAATCGGCGAATTGATCGCTGAAGCCATGGAAAAGGTCGGCAAGGACGGTGTTATCACCATTGAAGACTCCCGCGGGATCGAAACTGAACTGAGCGTGGTTGAAGGGATGCAATTCGACCGCGGCTACCTGTCCCAATACATGGTAACGGACAACGACAAGATGGAAGCTGACTTGGAAAACCCATACATCTTGATCACTGACAAGAAGATTTCCAACATCCAGGACATCTTGCCAATGTTGCAGGAAATCGTGCAACAAGGCCGCTCACTCCTAATCATCGCTGATGACGTGACTGGCGAAGCTTTGCCAACTCTTGTTTTGAACAAGATCCGCGGTACCTTCAACGTTGTTGCTGTTAAGGCTCCTGGCTTTGGTGACCGCCGCAAGGAACAACTGGCTGACATCGCTGCTTTGACTGGCGGTACGGTAATTTCTGAAGACCTGGGCCTGGAACTCAAGGACACTCAGCTCAGCCAATTGGGTCAAGCCCGCCGGGTAACTATCACCAAGGACTCAACTACTATCGTTGACGGCTCTGGCGCTAAGGAAGCCATCCAAGAACGGGTTGACACCATCAGAAAGCAAATCGAAGACACTTCTTCTGACTTCGACAAGAAGAAGTTGCAAGAACGTCTGGCCAAGCTGACTGGCGGCGTAGCCGTAATCCACGTCGGTGCTGCTACTGAAACTGAACTCAAGGAACGCCGCTACCGGGTAGAAGATGCCTTGAACGCTACCCGTGCCGCTGTTGACGAAGGCTACGTAGCTGGTGGTGGTACTGCTTTGGTTAACGTTGAAGAAGCTGTTAAGGCAACCAAGGGTGACACTGATGACGAACAAACCGGGATCAACATCGTGGCCCGCGCCTTGACTGCCCCAGTTCGCCAAATCGCTGAAAACGCCGGCCAAGAAGGCTCAGTCGTTGTTGACCACCTACGCAAGGTTGACCCGGAAGTCGGCTACAACGCTGCTGAAGACAAGTATGTCAACATGATTGACGAAGGGATCATCGACCCAACCCAGGTGACCCGGTCAGCCCTGCAAAATGCCGCTTCAATCGCCGGCCTCTTGCTGACCACTGAAGCAGTTGTGGCAGAAATTCCGGAAGACAAGCCAGAAGCTGCTCCAGCTCAACCAGGCATGATGTAAAATACTGAAATTTAACATATACAAGAATTACTTTAAGAAGGGTCCAGCTTTGGCTGGGCTCTTTTTGCGTGCAGACAAGGCAAGCAGGCCGGCGAAATGCTGTATAATTGAAAGCATACGATAAGCGAGGGAGTTTTTATGCCAAGAAAAGCCACGACTCCAATGATGGAGCAATATTACCAGATTAAAGACCAGTACCCGGATGCCTTTCTCTTCTACCGGGTGGGAGATTTTTACGAACTCTATGAAGACGATGCCATCAAGGGATCACAGATTTTAGAGTTGACCCTGACTCACCGGTCAAATAAGTCGGAAAACCCGATTCCCATGGCTGGGGTGCCCCACATGGCGGTTGATTCTTATGTCAACACTTTAGTGGAAAAAGGCTACAAGGTGGCCATCTGCGAGCAATTGGAAGACCCGAAGAAGGCCAAGGGGATGGTCAAGCGGGGGATCATCCAGCTGGTTACTCCCGGCACCAAGATGGCCCAGGGGCCAGACGACAGTCAGGAAAGCAACTACCTGACCAGCGTGGTTGAAAAGGCCGGCGGCTATGGCCTGGCTTACAGCGACCTGTCGACCGGGGAGATTTTTGTCACCCACGTCAAGCACTACGCCGAGGTGGTCAACGAGCTCCTGTCTTTGAGAACCCGGGAAGTCGTTTTTGCTGGCAACCTTAGCGCCAGCGACCGGGACAGACTGCAAAAGGCCAACATCACCGTGTCTGAACCGGCAGAACTGGAAGGCGAGCACGCGGAAATTTCCTATGTCCAGCAGAAACTGACTGACTCTATGGAAAAAGCCGCCGTCCGCCAGCTGGTCGTTTACCTTTTGGCCACACAAAAGCGGAGCTTGGCTCACCTGCAAGTGGCGGAAAGCTTTGAAATCGGCCAGTATTTACAGATGGCCAACACTGTCCAGCGGAATTTGGAACTGACCCAGTCAGCCACGACTGGCAGGAAGCAGGGCTCTTTATTCTGGGTTTTGGACAAGACCACCACGGCTATGGGGGGCCGGCTTTTAAAGCAGTGGTTGAGCCGGCCGCTCTTGTCTTTAGACCGGATTAAGCAGCGCCAGCAGATGGTGCAAGCCCTGTTGGACGACTACTTTACCAGGGAAAATATCGTTGACTCCTTGAAGGGAGTCTATGACCTGGAACGGTTGAGCGGCCGGGTGGCTTTTGGCAATGTCAACCCCCGTGAGCTCTTGCAACTGGCGAAAAGCCTGGAGGCGACCAAGTTGATCATCCAGACCCTGGCCGAATCGGGCAATCCAGACCTGGAAAAATACGGGCAGGGGATCGACCCGCAAAGTGAACTTGCTGAGAGCATCACTAACTGCTTAGTTGACCAGCCGCCGATTTCGGCTAAAGACGGCGGCATTATCCGGGCCGGGGTCAGCGAGGACCTGGACAAGTACAGAGAAGCCATGAATGGCGGGAAAAAGTGGCTAGCCCAGATGGAAATGGAAGAGCGGCAGAGAACCGGGATCGACAATCTGAAGATCGGCTACAACCGGGTCTTTGGCTACTTCATCCAAGTCAGCAAAGGGAATGTCGCTAAAGTGCCCCAGGACCGCTACACCAGAAAGCAGACCCTGACCAATGCTGAGCGCTACATTACCCCGGAATTAAAGGAACACGAAAACTTGATCCTGGAAGCTGAGAGCCGGTCAACTGACCTGGAATACGAGCTCTTCAGCCAGCTGAGAGAGGCTGTCAAGGCCCATATCCCGGACTTGCAGGAACTGGGCCGGCAATTGGCGGCCCTGGACGTCTTCGTGGCCTTTGCCCAGGATGCTGAAGAGAAAAATTACTGCCGGCCAAGTTTTTCCAGCAAAAACGAGATCGCCGTTAAGAACGGCCGCCACCCGGTTGTTGAGGCAGTTTTACCAGCTGGCTCCTACATCCCTAACGACTTAGTCATGGATGAAGACACCAGCATCTACCTCATCACGGGGCCAAACATGTCTGGTAAGAGCACCTACATGCGGCAGCTGGCCTTAATCGCCATCATGGCCCAGATCGGCTCCTTCGTCCCGGCAGACAGCGCCAAGCTGCCAGTTTTTGACCAGGTCTTCACCCGGATCGGGGCCGCTGACGACCTCTACTCCGGCAAGTCCACCTTCATGGTGGAAATGAGCGAGGCCAATGAGGCCCTCCAGCACGCTTCCAGCCGGTCTTTGGTCCTGTTTGACGAAATCGGCCGGGGGACGGCCACTTACGACGGGATGGCCTTGGCCGGGGCGATTATCAAGTACCTGCATGACAAGGTTGGCGCCAAGACCCTTTTTGCCACCCACTACCATGAACTGACTGAACTGGATGAAACCTTGCTACACTTAAAGAACATCCACGTCGGAGCAACGGAAGAAAACGGTAAGCTGATCTTCCTGCACAAGATTTTGCCAGGACCAGCCGACCAGTCTTACGGGATCCACGTGGCCAAATTGGCTGGCCTACCGCGGGCCGTTTTAAGAGAATCCTCCAGCATGCTCAAGCGCCTGGAAGCAGAAGGGGCCCGGGAGATCAACCCAAGCCGCCAGCAGCTGGACCTCTTCAGTCCGGTGGAAGTAGTGGAAGAGAACCCGCTCAAGGCAGAGCAGGAGGAACTGTTAGACGAGATCAGCCAGGTCAACTTGAATGAAAAGACGCCGCTGGAAGTCATGCAGCTGGTAGCTGACTGGCAGCAGGCCTTGAAGGAAGAATAATGGCGAAAATTCATGAACTTTCAGAAAATCTGACCAACCAGATCGCGGCCGGGGAAGTTATCGAGCGGCCGGCCAGCGTGGTCAAGGAACTGGTCGAAAACGCGATCGATGCCCAAGCCAGCCGGATCAGGGTTGAAGTCCAGCATTCGGGCTTAAAGCAGATTTCTGTCCAAGACAACGGCAGCGGGATTGCCCCGGACCAGGTTGACCTGGCTTTTATGCGGCACGCGACCAGCAAGATTCAAGATGAGCATGACTTGTTCAATATCGCGACCTTGGGCTTTAGAGGGGAAGCCCTAGCTTCCATCGCAGCCGTAGCCCATGTGGAAATTTTGACTTCAACTGGCGGGCAGACGGCCACCCGGGCAGCTTTTGCCGGCGGGGTGAAAAAGTTCCAGGAAGATGCCGGCAGCGCTAAGGGAACCAAGATCACGGTCGGGGACATTTTTTACAATACTCCGGCCCGGCTGAAGTATCTGAAGAGCCCGAAGACTGAACTCTTGAAGATTGTGGATATTGTTAACCGGATTGCTCTGGGCTACCCGGAAATCAGCCTGACTTTGGCCAGCGACGGGAAAGTCTTGCTCAGAACTTCCGGTAACGGCAACTTAAAGCAGAACGTGGCCAATATTTATGGCCGCAAAGTCGCCGAAAAAATGCTGACGGTGGAAAATGAGGACCCGGACTTTACCTTCTATGGCCTGGTGTCAGAAGCAAACTTGACTCGGTCATCCCGCAACTTTATCTCGATTTTGCTCAATGGCCGCTACATCAAGAACTACCAGCTCTCCAGTGCCCTTTTGGACGGCTACGGCAACAAATTGGGAGGCAAGTACCCGATCGCGGTCTTGGCGATTGAGGCTGATCCCCTCTTAGTCGACGTCAACGTCCACCCGACTAAGGAAGAAGTCCGCCTGTCCAAGGAAAAAGAACTCAGCCGCTTGATCACCAGTGCCGTGACTGAGGCTTTAATGGATGAGGACGAGGCCAGCCCGCTTTTTCAGCTGACTCCTTTTAAAGACAAGACCCAGTTGGACCAATTGGAATTCAACTTAAAACCAAACGTGGTCGACACCCGCCGGCCAGATGACTTCCAGCTGGAAGTCTCCCAGGTGGCTGAGCCGGAAGGCAAAACAGATATAACTAATAAAAAAGAAACAGAGACAAAAGAAACAGCAGAGAAGAAAGAAAATAAACAAGAAGAGAAAGAAGAAAAAAACTCTGCTCCGGAATACGTGGACTTAAACCAGGTCAGAGAAGATGACCAATATGTCTTAACCAAGAGCTGGGACCAGCATGTCAAGGAACAGACGGCCCTGCCGCCTTTTGCGGGTGGAGAGGAAGCCGCTAGCCCGGTCACGTCAAAGGCTGACCAGCTGCTAAGGCAACACCTGCCGGCCCTGCGCCTTTTGGGCCAGATGGGGGGATATCTCCTGGCTGAACACGGGGGCGACCTTTACCTGATTGACCAGGTGGCGGCCAGAAGACGGCTGGAGTACGACCAGATTTTAGCCAGCCTGGAAAAAGACGAGAACTACCAGCAAGGCTTGCTTGAGCCTTTGGTCTTTGACTTTAGCGTCTATGACTACCAGAAATTAAAAGACCAGCTGCCCCTTTTGCGCCAGCTGGGCCTGGAGATGGAAGACTTTGGCCAGAACACCCTCTTGATGCACTCTTACCCAACCTGGCTGAAAGGGGAAGTCACCGTGCAGGTCAGGGAGCTCTTGGACCAGCTCTTGTCCAGCCGGGAAAACGATGGAAAAAGTCTCTTGAAGCTGGTGGCGGCTAAGGCGGCGGAAAGCAATGTTTCCCGCCGGGTCAATTTAACCGGCGCTGAAGCCGCCGATCTGCTGCTCAGTTTGCAGACGGCCAGCGACCCTTACCGGGATGCCAGCGGCCAGGTCGCCGTCGTCCGCTTGAGCCAGAATGATTTAAGCAAGCTTTTTAAGAAAGGGAAGTGACAAAACTAGATGTACGAGTATTTTGAGGGCACCATTACCGTGGTTAATCCGGCCTATGTCGTGATTGAAGTGGCCGGGATCGGCTACCGGATCCTGACCCCGACCCCTTATGCCTATAAAGAAGGGGACAAGGCCCGGATCTACGTTGAACAGGTCGTCCGGGAAAACGGGATGACCCTCTACGGCTTCAAGAGCCAGCAAGACAAGGTCCTCTTCAACAAGCTTAATGAAGTTTCCGGGATCGGTCCTAAGTCTGCCCTGGCCATCATGGCCGCTGAAGACAACGGAGCCCTGGCTTCCGCCATTGAGAGCGGCGAAGTTTCCTACTTGACCCGTTTCCCGGGGATCGGCAAGAAGACGGCATCCCAGATTGTCCTGGACTTGCGGGGGAAGATGGGCAACTATGTGGCGGAAAACCTCTTTACCGAAGATGAACCGGTTGAGTCTGTTTTCCCAGCCCTGGAAGACGCCCTCCTGGCCCTTGGGGCTTTGGGCTACAGTCAAAAGGAAGTTGACCGGATCAAGCCGAAACTGAAGAAACTGCCGGAAATGTCCGCTGACGAATACATCAAGCAGGGGCTGGGCTTTTTGCTGAAGAAATAAGGGGGAAGGGAAATGACGGAAGAACATTTGACCAGCCAGGAAGCCGCCGAAGGCGAGGAAGCGGTGGAACTGTCCTTACGGCCCCAGCTGCTCAGCCAGTATATCGGGCAAGGGCATGTCAAAAAGGACATGGAAGTCTACATCCAGGCCGCCCGCCAGCGTGACGAGGCCCTGGACCATGTCCTTCTTTATGGCCCGCCAGGTTTAGGTAAAACTACCCTGGCCTTTGTTATTGCCAATGAATTGGGGGTCAATTTAAAAAGCACCAGCGGTCCGGCCATCGAGCGGGCCGGGGACCTGGTGGCCCTCTTAACTGACCTTGAGCCGGGGGATGTCTTGTTTATCGACGAAATCCACCGCCTGGCCAAGCCGGTTGAAGAAGTCCTCTATTCAGCCATGGAAGACTTTTACATCGATATCGTGGTTGGGGAAGGGCAGACGACTCATGCCATCCACTTGCCTCTGCCGCCTTTTACCTTGATCGGGGCAACCACCCTGGCCGGGCAGTTGTCGGCGCCTCTGCGCGACCGCTTCGGGATCGTTGAGCACATGCAGTACTACCAGGTCGAAGACTTGGAAAAAATCATCCTCCGCTCAAGCGAGGTCTTCCACACCAAGATTTCCCCGCAAGCTGCCCATGAACTGGCCCGCCGGTCCCGGGGAACGCCCCGGGTGGCCAACCGCCTTTTAAAGCGGGTGCGGGACTTTGCGGAAGTCAAGGGAGAAAAAGAAATCTCCCTGGAAACCACGGCCATGGCCTTAAAGCAGCTGCAAGTCGACAGTGCCGGCTTGGACCAGACTGACCGCAAGCTGCTGAGAACCATGATCTTAAGCTATGGGGGCGGCCCGGTCGGGATCCGGACCCTGGCTTCCAATATCGGGGAAGACCGGGAGACGATCGAGTCCCTGTATGAGCCATATCTTTTGCAAAACGGCTTTATCGTCATGACCCCAAGGGGGCGGGTAGTGACCCAGAAGGCCTACCAGCAGCTGAATTTGCCCCTGCCGGGTGAGGAAGAATAGCAAAAAAATCTGGTTTACAGTATAATGTTCGTTAAAGCCTTTTGGCATCTGCCAAAAAACGGCAAATAAATTTTATGAGGTGGATAATTTGAATACTTTTGCATTAGCCGCAGCCAACAGCGGTGCTGGCAACAACATCTTCATGTTGGTTATGCTGGCCGTTTTGTTTGGTTTTACTTACTTTACGATGATCAAGCCGCAAAAGAAGCAGCAACAGCAGCGCCAGGAAATGATGAATCAGCTCAAGAAGGGCGACAGCGTGGAAATGGTCGACGGCCTGCGCGGCAAGATCGACTCAATCAACGATGCTGACAAGACTATCGTCTTGGACGCTGACGGCATTTACCTAACCTTCTCCAGACTGGCAGTCAGAACTGTTTTGAAGCAAGCTGACGCAAGTGAAGCTGAAGCAGCCAAGCCAGCAGAAGAAAAGGCTGAAGCAGCCAAGACTGAAGAAGCAGAAGACAAAGACAGTCAAGAATAAACGAACAAAACGTTCCTTTGGGGACGTTTTTGCTTTGCCTGCGTCGATAAATTGCTAAAATAGTTAGTAGTTGATTTTTTTGAGGTACTATAATGAACAATATTCCAACAGTAATGATCCTTTTCGGCGGCAGCGGCGACCTGGCCCACCGCAAGATCTATCCGGCTCTCTTCAATCTCTACCGCCGGAATGTCATTCACGACAATTTTGCCGTTATCGGCACTGCCCGGCGGCCATGGTCGCATGAATACCTACGCGAGCAGGTGGCCCAAGCTGTTCATGAAAGCTGGAAAGAGGTCGACGAAGCGCAGCTGACGGAATTTGCCAGCCACTTTTACTACCAGTCCCACGACGTAACCAACGTTGAACACTACGTAACTTTGAAGCAATTGGCCCAGGAACTGGATGAGCGCTATGAATGCGGCGGAAACCGCATCTTCTACATGGCCATGGCCCCAAGCTTCTTTGGGACGATTACCGAACACATTGCCGACCAGCATTTGACCGGGACCGGCTTCAACCGTCTAGTGGTTGAGAAGCCATTTGGGACTGACCTGGCCAGTGCGGAAGTCTTGAACCAGCAGATCCGCAATTCTTTTGCTGAAGACCAGGTCTTCCGGATCGACCACTACCTGGGTAAGGAAATGGTGCAGAATATCCTGCCTCTGCGCTTTGGCAACTCCTTGTTTAAGCGGATTTGGAACGCCGACGCGGTTAAAAATGTCCAGGTTACCCTGGCTGAACGGCTGGGCGTTGAAGCCCGGGGCGGCTACTATAACAACTCCGGTGCCCTGCGGGACATGGTTCAGAACCACATCATGCAGATCATCACCCTTTTGGCCATGCCGGAGCCAAAAGACTTGTCTGACAAGGCCATCCACGCGGCTAAAGAAGACCTTTTGGCATCTTTAGTTATCCCAGATGAAAAAGCCGTCAGCGAAAACATCATCCGCGGCCAGTATCTGGGGACGGAAACCACTTTTGAATATGTCAAAGAGCCGAACGTGGCGGAAGACTCCAAGACGGAAACTTACGTGGCTGGCCGTTTGGAATTTAGTAAGGGACCTTTGGCTGGCGTGCCGGTTTACTTCCGAACTGGCAAGGAAATGCGGGAAAAGAAGACCCGGGTGGACGTGGTCTTTAAGGATGAAGCTGGCCTGTATGGCGATAAGGCTAAGACCAACGTACTGACTATTGAGATTGACCCGGTCAACCAGGTCTACTTCCGCTTAAACGGCAAGATTGTTGCTGGCGGTGGCCTCCGTCTTGAAAGATTCCGCTACCGCTACAGCGAAGATGAACAAGCTGAGGTGCCAGACGGCTATGAACGTTTGATCCACGACGTCTTTGTCAACGACTCCACCAACTTTACCAAGTGGGAAGAACTGAAGCAGTATTGGAGATTCGTGGACGCGGTTGAAGCTGCCTGGCAAAAGCAAAACGCTGCCGGCGAAAAGCCGGTCAAGTACCGTCCTTACGGCATGGGGCCGGATACCAGCAAGATCTTCGCGGATCCTGAGGATGGCTGGATCTACAAGTAATGGCCGATATTGACCTTTTGCCCAGGAACGATTTTTCCCGCCGGATCATCCACCTGGACATGGACGCTTTCTATGCTTCAGTTGAAATGCGGGACCGGCCGGAATTGGCTAATAAGGCAGTCGTGATTGCCCAGGACCCCCGGAAAACTGGCGGCCATGGCGTGATCGCCACCGCCAACTACCGGGCCAGAAAGTACGGGGTCGGGTCAGCCATGGCGGCCGCCCAAGCCGTTAAGCTGATTCCAGCTGAAGAACTGGTTTTCGTTGAACCCGATTTCGCGAAATACCACCGGGTTTCCGGGCAAGTGCACGGCTTAATGCACGAACTGACCGATCAGATCGAAAGCGTGGCGCTGGACGAAGCATATATGGACGTGACCCGGAGCAAGATCCCCTGCAAAAGCGCCCTGGAGCTGGCCAGCTATTTGCAAGAGCAGATCTTCCGCCAGCTGCATTTGACCTCATCTTTTGGGGTCAGCTACAACAAGTTTTTGGCCAAGATGGGGTCAGAATACGCCAAGCCTTTTGGCCGCACTTATCTTGCCCCGGACCGGGCCCAGGACTTTTTAGACAGGCAGGAGTTTTGACCGGCCGCGACATCAGAAATTACGGACTCAGCCGCCTTTTAAAAGACTATAAGAAGTCCGGCTACTACATGGCCCTGCATGCTTATGGCATTGACTTAAGCCCCGTCCAAGCCTCCAGGCAGCGCAAGTCCCTGGGCAAGGAGCGGACTTTTGAACCGGTAATCTATGACCCGGACCGGGCTGATGCCTACTTAAAGGACTTCAGCCAGACGGTGGCGGCTGAACTAAAGGGGAGAAATCTTTTAGCCCGGGTGGTCGTTTTAAAGGTCCGCGACCGCAATTTTAAAACTATCACCCGCCGGCAGCAGATCCAGCCGACCAGTGACCCGGAAGTCTTTTACCAGCTGGCCAAGGAGCTCCTGGCCCGGGAACCGGAATTCCTGGCTGAAGGCATCCGCCTCTTGGGCCTGTCAGCCGGCGAACTTGAAGAAAAACATTACCAAGAAATCAGTCTTTTTGCAGATGAATAGCTAAAAGGCTGATTTTTTGCTAAAATAAAATTTTGAACTCATAAGGCAGAAAGGACCCCGCGATGAACACTTTTGACGAAATATTCAGTAAGATTAAGCAATATCCAACCATCATCCTCCACCGGCACACCAATCCAGACCCGGACGCTATCGGCTCCCAAGCTGCTTTAGCCAAGAGCCTACGCCTGCAGTTCCCGGACAAGAAGATTCTCTGCACCGGGGAAAATGACGTCGGTGACCTGGACTGGATCAACACCATGGACGAAGTCAAGGATGAAGACTACCAAGGTGCCCTGGTGATCACGACTGACACGGCCAACACGCCGCGGATCTCTGACCAGCGCTACCGGCTGGGGGACTACCTGATCAAGAT
>OIDR01000061.1_pt1 | contig 33153 bp, 31 predicted proteins | sample 1581641 | NCBI WGS metagenome assembly OIDR01 (sample SAMEA3882550, study PRJEB24775) | human gut metagenome | biome: human-associated habitat; feature: intestine environment; material: feces | place: Netherlands | collected 2009/2010
CGATACAGCAGGAATAACATAAACAATAGAATTACTGGAAAAATAAGTCCGAATCCCATGCCAATCTTAATATTATTTCCAGCATTCTGAGTGATACGACCAACAATTCCAGGTCCAATGCTGCCACCTAAATCTCCTGCCATGGCAAGAAGAGAGAACATAGCCGTTCCACCTGTTGGAAAAGTTTTTGAGGAAATACTGATGGTTCCAGGCCACATGATTCCAACTGAAAATCCACATGCAATACAACCGATCAGTCCGATGATCGGGTTGGATGACAAAGCAGTAAGCAGATAACAGACAACGCATAATATGCCTGAACCACTCATAAACTTCATTAAATCTAACTGTTCTCCATATTTACCAAAAATTATACGGCTGATTCCCATTGTTACTGCAAACATGCAGGGACCTGTTAGATCTCCCAGAGCTTTTGATAATCCCAGTGCTGATTCTGCATAAGCAGATGCCCATTGAGCCATTGCAAGTTCAGAAGCTCCGGAACAGATCATCAGACATATTGCAACCCAGAAAAATGGCTTGGAAAACAGATCCTTAATTTCCATTCCAGAACCATTGTCAACCAGAGATTCAATGGGACAGGTCATGAAGTTATAAGTATTAATTGCAGGAATGATTGCCCATATTACGGCGAGCCACTTCCAACTGTCTATTCCAAATATCAGGAAAAATAAGCTGGAAATCAAAATTGTCCCAACAGCTCCCCAACAGTAAAACGAATGGAGCAGACTCATAGTTGCTTCTTTGTTTTCAAACGGACAGGCCTCGATAATAGGACTGCAAAGTACTTCTATTAAACCGCTTCCGATGGCATAAACAATAACACTACATATAATTCCAATAAAAGGATCAGGTAAAAAATCAGGTAAAAATGCCAGTCCAAGCAGACCCAATGCAGCAAATATTTCTGATGCAACAATGCACACACGATATCCGATATGATCTACGAATTTGGCACAGAACAGATCAACCAGAAGCTGTGTGAAAAAGAAGAAAGTGGATATCAGAGCAATGTTACCGAGAGAAATATGGTAGTCACTGTGAAATTTCAAAAAAAGAAGCGGTGCGAAGTTTGCCGCAATAGCCTGTGTGATAAATCCCATATAACAGGCTATTTTTGTCTTATGGTAGTTAGTTTTTTTTACAGCATTCATTTTTTATTTTCCTCTCCGAATGTTTTTAACAGTTTTATGTTCAATCTTCACATTCATCAATACTTCCACAAAAAAGTCTGTTCTGGGTGGTGCGGTTATTTCAATTTTGCCGCCCTCAATGTTGATCTCACTTTCATTCATCCATTTAAAAATCATAAGAATACCTCTTTTCTTTTTTTACTTGATTATATAGCAAATATCAGATATATACATTGAATTAAATTATAGAAATACTGTATAATATCGTAAAAAAGAAAGAACGTGATATGGGATGGATTATAATAAAATACTTACAGACGAGGAGTTCATGGAAATTAAACAGCATGGAAGCAGTGATTATCCATTCCAGTATTATTATGATAATCTGGAATTGTTTGATTTTCATTGTATTGAGTGGCACTGGCACAGAGAATTTGAGTTTTTATATGTCGAGTCCGGACAAGTTACATGCGGAATAGGAGAAAAACAGATTATATTGTCAGAAGGAGAAGCAATTTTTATTAATTCTAAAATATTGCACCGCTTTTACGCATCATCAGGTGGTATCATTCCTAACTTTGTATGTATGCCGGAATTTATTGCACCGGAGAACAGCCTGATCTATAAGAAATATATCTTGCCAATCATTTCATCGAATATATATTTCCAGTGTTTTCAGCCTGATGAACTATGGCAAACAAAGATCATACAAACTATGATAAAAATAATGGAAATACAGAGGAATGAGAAAATAAAAGAGCTTGCTACTTTGGCATTGCTGCAGGATTTATGGCTGACTTTTTATGAAAATGTAAAGTTATCTGATAAAGGAGATGTACAGACAGTGGATGAAGTTGCACAGAAAAGAGTGCAGTTGATCATGCAATATATACATGAAAACTATAATCGCAATTTGTCTCTGGATGAAATTGCTTCGCATATAGGAATCAGCAAAAGTACTGCACTTAATTTGTTCCACCGTTTTTTACATACTACACCGGTTAATTATCTGATAGGATATCGACTTCAGGCAGCTTCCTGGTTATTGAAAAATACGAATAAAAAAGTAAAAACGATCGCTTATGAAAGCGGATTTCATAACGTTGATTATTTTTGCAGATTGTTTAAAAAACGTTATCATTTAACTCCATCAGAATATCGCTGCACATGTTTAAAAGTGTTGTCGGCTGATCCGAGTCTTTAGACCTGTAAATAAAGCCGATGCAGGACTTTTGGAATCCTGTATCGGCTTTGTTGATTTTGTAAAGGCTTTGAAAAATTTACTTTTACTGGTTCATCAGTGCTTTGATATCTTCTTCCGGTGTGGTGATAGGTGCAATGCCATAATTTTCAACCAGAAAGTTCAGAATATTAGGAGACAGGAACGCCGGAAGAGAAGGACCAAGGCGGATATTTTTGATACCCAGATGCAGGAGGGTTAACAGGATACAGACTGCTTTCTGTTCATACCAGGAGAGTACGAAGGAAAGCGGAAGCTCATTTACAGAACATCCAAATGCATCTGCAAGTGCCACAGCAACCTGGATCGCACCATAAGCATCATTACACTGACCCATATCCATCAGTCGTGGCAGACCACCGATCTCTCCCAGATCGAGATCATTGAAACGGAATTTTCCACATGCCAGGGTGAGAACGATACTGTCAGAAGGTGTCTGTTTCACAAATTCCGTATAATAGTTTCGACCTGGCTTGGCACCGTCACAGCCGGCAACCAGGAAGAAATGGCGGATCGCGCCTGATTTTACGGCTTCTACCACAGTACCTGCATGGGACAGGATAGCTGCATGACCAAAACCAGTTGTCACTTTATTACCACCGTTGATACCGGAGAACATCTGATCTTCTTTGTAACCACCCAGCTCCAGTGCTTTTTCAATAAGCGGTGTGAAATCTTTTTTCTCGTCAATATGGACAGCTCCCGGGAAGGCAACCACTTCTGTTGTAAACACTCTGTCAGCGTAGCTGCTTTTTGGAGGCATCAGACAGTTGGTAGTGTAGAGGATCGGGGCCGGAAGATGGTCAAACTCTTTCTGCTGATTCTGCCATGCAGTTCCGAAATTGCCTTTCAGGTGAGCGTATTTCTTTAAGAATGGATAGGCATGGGCAGGGAGCATTTCACCATGTGTATAGATATTGATTCCTTTTCCCTCAGTCTGTTCAAGTAAAAGCTGCAGATCTTTCAGATCATGTCCGGTCACGACAATAAAAGGCCCTTTTTCTACCGTAAGTGTAACATCAGTTGGCTCTGGTGTTCCATAGGTTTCTGTATTTGCCTTATTAAGAAGTGCCATGCACTTCAGATTGATCTCTCCTGTTTTGAGTACTGTGGAAAGCAGTGCTTCTGTGCTTTCTTCATAACCGATCTTAGATAATGCCTCGCAGAAGAACTGATTCACTTCGGCATCTTCATAATTCAGAACATTTGCATGATAGGCATAGGCAGCCATTCCGCGGATACCAAAGAGAATAAGAGATTTCAAGGAGCGGATATCTTCATTGGCATTCCACAGCTGCTGAAGATCATATTCCTTTGTTCTGCAGTCAGGAGCCAGTCTTTCTTTTTCAGCTCTGACTTTTTGTATCATATTTTCGATTGCTGCATTGTCAAAACTTACATTTGTAACTGTAGTAAACAGTCCTTCGATTATGATCTGTCCGGTTCTTTTTGAAATAGTTTCCGTGCTGTCGGCAGCTTTAGCCAGACTGATCAATGCACCTGTCAGCTCATCCTGTAATTTCGCTGTATCTGCTTTTTTTCCACAGACACCGGCATTTCCGGTGCAGCCGGTACACCCGACAGTCTGTTCACACTGAAAACAAAACATTTTTTTATCCATTATTGTATTCTCCTTTTATTCTGTGATTTTTTCGAAGGATCTTTCTTATTATTTTATCCTCGACTAGTAGTATTTATCCTTGGTTTCTGTTAGGAGTATAGTATAATAATTACAACGTGTATGTTTGATTTCCAACAGGAGGATTAATTTTGAAAAAATATTTACCCATTCTAAGAACGAGCCCTTTCTTTAAAGGTCTTACTGATAATGAGATATTATCCATACTGCATTGTGTAAATGCAGCAACGATTTCCAGAAAACGGGATTCTTATATTTTCAGAGCCGGAGACTCTACCGAAGTAATGGGACTTGTGGTGGCAGGCTGTGTTCTTGTTATTCAGGAAGACCTGTGGGGACATCGGAATATTCTGTCAAAATGTCATGCGGGAGATTTTTTTGGTGAACCATATGCAGCAAGTCCGGGAGCTGTTCTGAATGTCAGTGTGGTAGCAGACGAAGATTGTGAGATTATTTTATTAAATGTTCAAAGGCTTCTGGTTTCCTGCCCAATAGTATGTGAGCATCATCAGAAGCTGATCCGTAACCTGGTCGGTGTCCTGGCAAATAAGATCCTGATCCTCAACGATAAGATCACACATGTGGGCAAGCGAACGACAAGGGATAAGCTGTTGTCCTATCTGTCGTCGGTATCTATCAGACAGGCATCGTTATCCTTTGATATTCCTTTTGACCGGCAGCAGCTGGCAGATTATCTTTGCATTGACCGTGCGGCAATGTCTTCGGAGATATCAAAGCTGCAAAAAGAAGGGCTTATAAAAACAAACAGAAACCATTTTGAGCTGACTGTCTGTAATGATACGGATTCAGGAATAAAAATGTGATATACATCACGGAAAACGATAAACTTTTTCATTATAATACAAAAGGAAAGTGAGACTGCTTAAAGTGATTCTATTGTTATAAGCGTTCACACGATGGTATTATGGTGTATGTATAAAGAATCTATGAAACCAGTTATTGAAAAACAGGAGGAAAAAAATGTTCATCAGAAAAGCAGAAGAAAAAGATATTCCGAGGATCCTGGAATTGTTAGGACAGGTGCTGCAGATCCATGCAGATATAAGGCCTGATATTTTTATTCCGGGCACAACAAAATATACGACAGACGAATTGACAGAGCTTTTGAAAAATGAAGAAAAGCCAGTATATGTTGCAGTGGATGAGGCTGATGTTTGTGTGGGGTATGCATTTTGTCAATTAAAGGAGCAGCCTTTTTCAAACAATATGGTACCGTTTAAATCTCTTTTTATAGATGACCTGTGTGTCGATCAGGAGACACGAGGTCAGCATATTGGGGAAAGCCTGTTTGAATATGTAAAAAAAGAAGCAAAGCAGCTGGGATGCTATGAAGTGACATTGAATGTGTGGGCAGGAAATACTTCAGCAGAAAAATTTTATGAAAAAATGGGAATGCGGACAAAAGAAAGGCAGATGGAATACATATTATAAGATGTTGAATTGTTCAGGAAAAAAACAGCCGGCTAAGATATAGACTGAGATGTCTGTACCTTAGCCGGAAAATTTATCACTGTAATGAACATGCATAGCTTCCCAGTCCATAAACAATACATAAAATACTCTTCCGTATTGCTGGCTGTCTACAATCCTTCCGTGATCAAGAACAGAAAGGTAAGTGCCGTCCGCTTTTCGAAGATGAAAGTGGATGTAATCATTTTTATTGCCGGCATCGATCTGTTTCCAGATGCTTGCTTCTATCTGCTGCTGTTCATCCTCACGGATCAGGTTGTGGAAGCTTTTATTTGTAAGGCTGAAGAGTTTATCTATAGTTTTATATCCGGTCATTTGAAGGAACTCATGGTTTGCATACAGGAGTTCATCATCATCTTTGTCCGCTCTGTATATGATAAATGCACCCGGAAGGTGTTCAGAGATATCCTTGAATGCAAATCCGAGCTGTTTGCGGACTCCTGACCGGAGCCCCTCCCTGTAAGCCATACATCCGTTTTTTCCGTGAAGCTTTATTTCATAAAGTGCTGCATCTGCACAGCGCATAAGCTGTGAACGGCTGGATGCAAAGGTTGGATATTCTGCATATCCGAGAGAAATAAAAAACGGATATTCTTTTCCCTTACATGAAAATGTCTTTGGAAGCTTGGTAAATTGCAGCAGCAGTTCTCCCGCTTCTTTATAGGTATGATCCGGCAGAAGAATGCAGAACTCATCGCCACCGTTTCTTCCCAGTAATGTGGTTTTTGGGAAAAAAGCCTTCATGCTATCTGTAAGACTCTTTAGTGCCCTGTCTCCATAGACATGTCCGTAAATATCATTAATAAACTTAAAGTCATCAATATCAAGGAGTGCGGCCACAAAATGCGTTTTTGGATTTTTGGTGATCATCCTTTCAGCTAATTCATCAAATCCATAGCGGTTGTAAATATCGGTGAGAGAATCTGTGTGTGCCAGTATTTGAAATTTGTTTTTATTTTCTTTCGATACTAACCATACCCGGGTAAGACCGGAGAGAAGTAAAACGACAGCAGTAAACATTCCGCCGACGATTACCAGTAATCTAAGGTTTCTCCACCCGCTTTCAGGAGCTACTTCTAATTTCCAGTTCTCTTCCCCTATCGTAAAATCATAAGAAACAGTATGAGTTAATTGGTCGTCTGACTGATAAACAACTTTATAAGTATCGCTCCAGGGAGCGTCGGTTTTTGAGAGCCTGTATTCATATCCGAAATCCGAAAGTGCACTGATCGCATCTGAAAAAATGTCAGGAACACGCAGGATAACAATGGTAAATCCCCAGAAATATTCCTGGTTGTTTTCATCTTTCAGGTAGATTGGATTGCGGACAGCAATTCCACAACCACCCTGTTTTAAATCGAAAGGACCTTGTGTAATGATCACGTGATTGTCTCTTGCGTAACAGGAAATTTTGCTGCGATCTTTATCCTGGAGCAGATTGACTTTACCCGCTTCCGTTCCCTCAGAAGGATAAACATCTGTCACAATACCATCCGGAGCAAGCTGTATGCTTTCAATAGAATCAGACATAATATTTTCCGCAATTGTGTCAAACTGACTGATCTTTCCGTTTTCACTGATCAGGACCTGCTTTAGCGCATCTGTGATCGCAATTCCATTTGTAATCTCATTTTTTATACGTTCGCCGTAGGTTGTTGCATTTAATTGTGCTGTTATGTGTTGTTGGTCAGTTTCATGTGAGTCTATTTTGTATACAATTAAACCAACAAGGCATATGCCCAGTAAAAAAACGATAAGAGGTACGATTGTTTTTTTCTTCACCTGGTTCACCTCGTTTTATTAGTTTCACAATAAAATATTATATCATAGAAGTAAAAAAATAGAATGATTTTTTGCGTTAAAGTGATATTGTTTTTTTGGTGTACAATGGAAATATGACCAGAGGGCGAAATATAGTATACAATTGAGGATTATATTGGAAAGAATACTGAAAAAACCTCGCGGTTTTGTAGGGTATATGATATACTGTTCTTTATAAGTAAATATCTTATCGGAATTCACGGAGGATCTGACCGATGCTGAATAAAAAAGATTTCTTGAAATATGCATCAAAATTAGCATTTCCGATCATGATCCAAAATCTGATCGGAACATTAGTAAATGTTGCGGATACTGTAATGCTGGGATATGTAAGCCAGACTGCCATGTCAGCTTCATCTCTTGCCAACCAGTACACATTTATTCTTTTCTGTTTGTATTATGGTATGGCTACAGGTACTTCGGTTTTATGTGCCCAGTACTGGGGAAAGGGTGATAAAAAGACAGTAGAAAAGATTCTCGGCCTGGCGGAGCGGATCTCACTGATCGTTTCTCTTGTATTTTTCGTTATCTCCTTTTCCATGCCGATTACGATCATGAAGATTTTTACAAACAGTCCGGATACGATTGCTGCCGGCAGCGAGTACTTGAAGGTGATCTCATTTTCCTTTATGTTTATGGGCTTCTCTCAGGTTTTCATGAGTGCCCTTCGAAGTGTCGGAAAAATAATGCTGCCTTCTGTTACATACATTGTATCTCTTTGTGTCAATGTGTTTTGTAATGCCACCTTTATCTTTGGCCTGTTTGGACTTCCAAAGCTTGGCGTTACCGGTGTTGCTCTTGGTACCGTTATTGCCAGGATCGCAGAGGTATTGATCTGTCTCATCTATTCATTAAACAGCTCAGATGTCAGATTTCGGGTAAAATATTTTTTTGCGAGATCCGGTATTCTGTTCAGGGACTTTATGAAAATTGCTTCTCCGGCTGTGATAAATGATGTTGTCTGGAGCTTTGCCAGTTCAGCGTTCGCAGCGATTCTTGGCCACATTGGCGATGATATGGTTGCCGCAAATGCCGTTGCTGTTATGGTGGTAAACATTGGTGCCATCGCCTGTCGCGGTTTTGCCAACGCTACTACCATCATTATCAGCCAGGAGCTTGGTAAAGATCATAAGGATACAGCCAGAGAATATGGGAAACGTATGCTGAGAATAACAATTATCGTAAGTCTCATCGGATGTGCCATTATTCTGGCAGTCCGCCCTATGATACTGGACTTCTACCGGGATAAACTGACAGAGACAGCTATTTATTATCTTGGTATTTTTATAATAATGACAACCTGGCGTCTTGTAGGAGAGGGTATCAATACCTGTCTTATATGCGGATGCTTCAGAGGAGGTGGCGATTCCAGGTTCGGAATGATCGTAGATTCCATATTTATGTGGCTTGTTGCAGTTCCTCTCACCTTCCTTGCAGCATATGTTTTAAAACTGCCGCCTGTCTGGGTATATTTTATAATGACCCTGGATGAGTTCGAAAAAATGCCTGTGGTGTTCATCCACTATTTCAGAAATAAATGGCTTACGAATATTACCAGAGATTTTGACTGATTATGTAACTAAGCAGGAGGCTTTTATAGAAATGAAATACTTTGAGGCAAAAATGTCTTATCCTCAATTTTTAAAATATCTGGTTCCATCAGTGCTGACCATGATCTTTTTATCATTTTATACAACGATAGATGGATTTTTTGTATCACGGTATGCAGGCTCTGACGCGCTTGCAGGAATTAATATTGTTATTCCGATCACCTGTGTTATTTTCGGAACATCTGTCATGCTTGCAACGGGATCAGGTGCCATCATAGGAGAGAGGATGGGACAAAAAAGAGAACAGGAAGCAAATGAGATATTTACTTTTATCACGATCGTGCTGTTCGTACTTTCAGTTGCTTTTACAGCTGTGGGAATCCTTTTTCTGAAACCGATCTGTATTTTTTTAGGAAGCAGTGAGCGCCTGATGGAGCATGTGGTGCCATACGCATTTGTCATATTTTTAGGATCAGTTTCGATGTCATTCAAGCTATTTTTTGAATATCTTGTGAGGACGGATGGGAGATCGTACATCGGAATGATCATGTCTCTGACAGGTCTGGCTTTTAATATTGTTTTCGACTATATTTTTGTGGCTGTATTCAGACTGGGAACGCTTGGAGCTGCATGGGGAACATTTCTCTCCATTACAGTAAGCATGTTGATTGGCTTTATCTATTTTCTGAAATACAGCCATATAAGGTTTTGCAGACCGAAGACCGACATGAGTGTTCTTCTGAAATCCTGCACCAATGGAAGCAGTGAAATGCTGACGGAGATGTCTACCGGGATCACTACATTTTTATTTAATCTTATTATCATGCAATATTTTGGTGAAGATGGAGTTGCGGCTGTGACGATCATTATGTATATTTACTATTTCTTCATCGCTTTTTATATGGGAATTGCCGTTGCAGCGGCTCCGATCATAAGCTATAATTACGGCTCTGAAAATCATGACAAGATTAGAGAGATAACACGATATAGTTTTATTACGATTGCCATCAGTTCAGTATTGATCCTCACGGTATCACTTGTATTTGGAAAACAGATCATCCATTTATTCGTTGGGGAGGGAAATGTATTTACATTGACATGGGATGGCTTGAAGCTGTTTAGTCTGGTTTTCCTGTTTATTGGTTTAAATGTATTTCTTTCCGGATATTTTACTGCCCTGGGAAAAGGTTTTATTTCGGCATTGATCTCATCAATGCGTTCTTTGATCCTGGTGGCTGTGTTCATATTGATCCTGCCAAAGCTTATAGGGGTTGCAGGCATCTGGATGACGATGCCGCTGGCAGAAGCCGTGACTATTTTCATGGCGGTTTATCTGTATCGAACATACGGAAAAAGTTTCATGCAGGAAAATTCCAGAGCCACGTCTTAATGATATTTTGCAAAACTTTAACAAAAAAGAGGCCGTCAAGTACGACCTCTTTTTTGTTATGGCTTTATCATGTCATGGGAGTATTTATAACTCCTGTGGAGATATTTCCAGGTATTCATAGGATGGCTGGAAATCATGGTTGTCACACTGACGGTAATATTGGGTAAAAATACGTTCTATGATATCAGGGATATGCATTTCATCAGGTTCAAACAGTATGATGAGATACTGCAGGGAGCTGTAGCGTGTACAGATATCCACACGGCGGATATTCTGCCGGATGGCCTGTTCCATATACTCCAGAGCCTGCTCAATGGAGTCGATATCAGGAACTGTATCCACAAGTGTTTCGAGGGTGATCATCGCCAGATAACATCTGCACTGGCTGCGTGTGACAAGCTGACTCATGTATTCATACTGGCGTGCGAAATCCCGGTAATTCAGATCAAGAGCACCTACATAGATGCCGCTTTTCTGAAGGGACTCTGCCACAAGCTCCAGATCCTTTCCGGAACCGGATGCCGCAAGAGTGCTGCGGTCGATCTGCTGGTAGAAAAAGAACTGGTTTTTGCCGTTTTGTTTTACGTAATACAGAGCTTTATCTGCTTTGGAATAGCAGTCCTCAAAGGAATCATCGGTGCTGCACAGACACAGGCCTGCGGACAGTGTGGCAAACCGGAGTTCCGGATCATCGGTAGTGATGGTGTGAAATTTCTGGAACAGATCGTCCATCTGCAGAGACAGGGAATTAGGATCTGTGTCCGGAAGGAACATCAGGAATTCATCGCCTCCAAGTCTGCAGGAAATTCCCTGATCTGCCCGTTTCTGGAGCAGCTTTCCAAGACATTTCAGTGCACGGTCGCCGGCTTTGTGGCCATAGATGTCGTTGATCTTTTTCAGGTTGTCCATATCAAGGAATACCAGACATCCATCATGTGTCTGCATAAATTCCGCGGTAAGACGTTCGCCCAGGTTACGCATGGGAAGACCGGTAAGGAAATCATAGCTTTTTGCGTCTTCCTGACTTTTTATGGTGGCCATTATGTCAGAGATGAATTTGCTGACGGTAAGCTGCATATCCGGAAGGTTATAGGTGTCCGGTTCTTCCTGGGAAGGATCCCACTGAGGCAGCCGCTTTTCCTTTAACAGTTTCAGAAAAATGTCTGTGATCTCCGGATCGAACTGTGTACCACGGTTTTTGCGGAATTCTTCGTAAACAACCTCCGGTGGAAGCGCATTACGGTAGATTCGGCGGGAGTTCATGGCATCGTAGCAGTCGGCAACAGCCACGATCCGGGCATGGATGGGGATTTCTGTTCCGGCCAGCCCGTCCGGATAGCCTTTTCCGTCATAACGTTCATGGTGACTTCTTGCGATTTCTGCCGCATGCGGGATCAGGGTTATATCCTTCAGGATCTCGGCGCCGATGACGGTGTGTTTTTTTATAAGGTTGTATTCATCATCGGTCAGCTGTGCCGGTTTGTTCAGGAACGGATCCGGGATACCGATCTTTCCGATGTCGTGAAGGTGAGTAGCCCGTTTCAGATTCAGGATCTCCTCCGGTGTCCAGCCCAGCTCCTCTGCGATCAGGGCCGCATATTGTGCAACCCGGTAGGAATGACCGCGGGTGTACGCATCCTTTGCCTCAATGGTGGTGGAAAGGGTCTGTATCATCTGCAGAGACATTTTTTCATTCTGTTCCTGGTTTTTGCGGATTTCGCTTTGCTGGCGTTTCAGTTCTATATCCTGGACATTTTTGATGGCTCTTACAATATTGACAAAGAGCAGGATCAGCATGCCGGCGCCCACAAACAGTCCGGACATTAATGTGACAAAGTATACGGAGGTTGCCTCAACGGCAATACACAGGATCGCTGCCAGCAGACCAATGAGCAAAAGCCGGTCGGCCTTGTTTTTTTCGGTGCGTATATATTGGAAAAGGTGTACAAATATTGTGGCAACGGTGATCGCCAGGATTCCGTGACTTACAGGCATGGTTTCGATATAATCTGCGATACCTGCAGCAGTGAGAATCGTACAGACTGCAAAGTTTATCATTGCGATGCTTCCAAGACAGACATAAAATCTGTGATGCAGCCCTTTCTGGAGACTGTCCGCAAAAAACAGGATCGGGAGCGGACACAAAAGGATCATAACGAAGCACAGAGATCCGAGAGCGGAAGCGTTGGGGACCAGGAACTGACGGAGCTTGGATTCACCCAGCATCCAGACGGCGCCCATAACCATGCATCATCCAAGATATTCCGTGTCAAATCGTGTATGATAGACCAATCCCAGAGCGAAACTGAACAGGATTGTGACGATTCCGGCAAACAGGATAAAAAAAGCAATGTAGGTTTCCAGTCCGTATCTGCTGAAAATATATATCCAGATATCTGCCTTGTTTCCGCAGTAAACAGGATTGACAACTCCGGTGTAATTGGAGGTGTAGGTGGTCAGTTCAATACGGAGCTCTTTGCCGGCATCGGAAGCATAAACCGGGCAGAAAACATAACGGCTGGCGGAGTTTTTGCCCACAAGCCTTGTTTTATGCGTGGAGTAGCTGGTCCTGAGGTTGTTCCCTACATAAAAATCCACATCCTGCAAGGAAGAACGGATGGCAAAGCAGGTATCTGTAAGATCATCGGGAAGCTGGATGGTGAGGACCATCGTGTCACCGACGGGAACCTTGTAGGTGCCCGGAACGGAGATTTCCTGGGTGGTTCCATCCGGTTTCTGCCAGGTAACGGTACCGGAATAGATCACAGAGGCTGCTGAGGTGTCGGAAGAACGTTCATCCGCACCAAAGATCTGCATAAAAATGAACCAGCCAAGGATGGCGAACATCAGAATATAAAAGAAATATCTTTTTCCCTGGTTAAAGGTTTCGGTTTTTTCTTTCATGGCAATATGCCTCCTTGTAATGGGAAAGGAGTGGTTTGTAAATTGAAAAACTCCTTTAGATCGATTATACCAGACCGGAGTGGAAAAATCAGTATAAACAGACTAAGACGGGTAATTTGGTAAGATTTTACCAAATTTTTCATGAATTCGGTGATATTATATAAAGCAGATAGAAAACATATCCGATGCATCTGCGTGCAGGATATGGTACAATGGGTAAATGTGGAGTATGACATGCAAAGCATGATATATGTAGGATAAAGGATCAGAATAAAGAATGAGAGTAAAGCGACAGGAGGAAGGATTATGAGTAAGATCGTAAATATCACATCAAAAGAGGACAAAGATCAGAAGCTGCAGGACATTGCAAACTCACTGGAAGAGCTGAAGGATGTAATGGCTGAAGTGATAGAAGCCTATGAGGAAGAAAATGCGGACAGCCGGAAGATGGACACGCTGACAGAGGCACTGGATGCGCTTGAGGACGCTTATGAGGCTGTTAACGATGTGCTGCTTGAGGAAATCTGATCATGCAGTATAAGGTTCTGAAGATAGAAGAAGACATGGATTTCGGCTGTGAAGAGCGGCAGCCGGGCGAAGCACTTATGTCAGTAGTGCTGGTGGAAGATGAGAATGGAAATGAAACAAGTCTGCGACATGATGACGGTCTCCTTTATGAAAGAGATATCAATGAGGGAGATTTTGTTACCATGGACGGTCAGCATCAGCTGTGGAAATTGTAAAACAGAAAGGGACGTACATCATTGGATTTTGTCATGACCGCACTGTTTGTGGTTATGTTCATTGATCAGTGGGAAGATGCACAAGATCATAAGCCGGCGCTGGTCGGAATTGTATGCTCTGTGATCTGCCTGGTGATCTTTGGAAGCGGGAAGTTTATCCTTCCGTCAATGGCATCGATCGTTTTATGCTTCCTGGGAATGAAGAAGCATGAGGAGAAGAGAAAAAAAGAACGTATACAGAAGTCAGGAGAATATTAGGCATGACAGTTGGGATATAGCCGGACAGGAGGGATAAGGAATGACTATGACAATAACACAGCAGATCATAACGGTTGTGGTAGTGGTCCTGGGGACTATGACAACGCGATTTTTGCCGTTTATCATATTCCCGGAAGGAAAGGAACCGCCGGCTGTGATCACCTATCTGGGAAAAGTGCTGCCCTGTGCAGCGACCGGATTGCTGGTGGTATTTTGTCTGAAGGATGTGCCGGAAAGTACGCATTACGGACTGCCGGAGCTGATCGCAATACTGTTCATTGTGGCATTACATAAATGGAAGAAGAGTACATTGCTCAGCATAGGAGGGGGAACGGTGTTTTATATGGTGCTGGTGCAGACCATATTTGGTTAGGCAGAAATATGCGAAAAACAGAAAATGAAAAGCTAAGGCAGGATACGATAACCGTATCCTGTTTTTTTGATTGCTGCAGTAATTTATGAAAATGCTGTAGATCAGATAAGTAGGCACGGGATCGTAAAGGTGTAATAAGCAGTATAGTGGTTCAGTTGAAAAGAAGCGAGCGGTCGTGAAAATGAGCGCGTCCGCGAGGGACGCACAGATGCATTTCCTTGTTCCTGGAAAATACAGAGAAAATATGCCGGGATCAGAGGAATCTGTAATTTTAATAGAACAATGATACCCCTTACTTGTCTGTGAATCCGATTGCACAGGTCTAAAAGCCTCAGCGTAGCTGGAGACAATAAATAGTGTGTGTGGAATGGTGTGTTATGAAAATAACAAAAATGAGTAACTTTTGCTCTCACAATGGAATAAAAAACGACAAGACACGATGTGGTTTTATGGCTGTAAATGCATGCGTTTCAAGAGTTTATACAGGGAACATGGAATACCATGAAATGTGAATAAATTAACACATAATTTTGAAAAATATACTCAAAATATAACCATACTATATTGACAAAATTAAAAATAAATGATAATCTGTGACCAGAACAAAACGAGAATGACTAAAATTTTTATGAAGTTAAGAATAAAAAGGTAAGCATGAAAGGAGTATCTTAAAATGGCCGAGATCAAAAAAATGGGTTACTGTGTAAACGGTGAGTGGAAAGAGTCAAAGGCAGAGAAATACATGGATGTTACAGATTCCAGTACAGGTGAGGTGATCGCGCAGGTTCCCTGCTGTACACCGGATGAGGTAGAAGAGGCGATCGCTTCCGCACAGGCTGCATTCCCGGAATGGTCCTCACTTTCTCTTGCAAAGAGACAGCAGTATATGTTCAGATGGAGAGATGTTCTTTATGCTCATAAGGAAGAGCTTTCCGTACTTTGTGCAAAAGAGCTCGGAAAGAACATCAAAGAGGCAAGAGGAGATGTTCAGAAAGCAATTGAGCCTACAGAAGAGGCATGTGCACTTCCGACAATGATCCAGGGCGATGCTGCAATGCAGGTAACTACAGGATATGATACAGCTACATATCGCAAACCACTTGGAGTAACTGCTGGTATTGTTCCGATGAACTTCCCGGCAATGATCCCATGGGGCTGGATGGTTCCGCTTTCCATTGCATGTGGAAATACAGTAGTACTGAAAGCAAGCTCCCAGACACCACTTACAGCTATGAGGATCATGGAGCTCTTCTATACAGAGGGCGGATTCCCGAAGGGTGTTGTAAACCTTGTGACCTGCAGCCGTGTAGAGGCTGATATCCTTCTTACAGATGAGAGAGTAAAGGCTGTTACATTCGTAGGAACAACAGGTGTTGGTAAACAGGTATATTCCAAAGCAGCAGCTCATGGCAAACGAGTTCAGGCACAGTGTGAGGCAAAGAACCATGCACTTGTACTTGAGGACTGCAACCTTGAGGCTACTGTTAATGCGATCATCAACTCTACATACGGATGCGCAGGTATGAGATGTATGGCTCTTCCGGTTGTATGCGTACAGGATAGTATCGCAGACGAATTTGTTTCACTTCTTAAGAAAAAAGCAGAGGCTATGAAGCTTGGCTGTGCATATGATGAAGATACCGATCTTGGCCCGGTTGTAAATGCAGGCCATAAGGAGAAGATCTGCAACTGGATCCAGAAGGGTATCGATGAGGGTGCGGAGCTTGTACTTGACGGACGTAATGTAGTAGTTCCGGGATATGAGAACGGATTCTTCGTAGGACCGACAATTCTTGATCATGTAACACCTGAGATGACAGTTGGAAACCGTGAGATCTTCGGACCGGTAACCTGTATCAAACGAGTAAAGGATTACGAGGAAGGCATCGCAGTCATGAATGCCAATCCATTTGCAAATGGTTCTTGTATCTTTACACAGAGCGGATATTACAGCCGTAAATTCGCTATGGAGACAGATGGCGGTATGGTAGGAATCAATGTAGGTATCCCGGTTCCGACAGCATACTTCCCATTCTCCGGAAACAAGGATTCCTTCTTCGGTGATCTGCACGTTCTCGGAAAAGACGGCTATCGTTTCTTCACAAGAGCAAAAACAGTTACAACACACTGGTTCGATGAAGCTGCCGGAAAGAGAAAGGTCGGCACATGGGAAGGAAGTACTGAGGCTTAAGAAAGCTTCATAAATAAATTTATGACACTGTAAGGCAGATCGGGTAAGATCTGCCTTTCAGATAAAATCCTCTAATGAAATGAGCATATTCAAAAACGGTGCATCTGCTGGATTTCCGGCAGATGCACCGTTTTTTAGGGCCAATATCCGATTTAATCGATCGTCATAACACGGATGCCGTGCTCCTGGCAGAAGCTGTCGTATTCTTCAGGAAGTGGCTGGTCGGTTACGATGGCGTCCAGCTTTTCCATGGAAGAATAGGTCATAAGCGAGATCCGGCCGAATTTGGAATGGTCTGCAAGAAGGATCATGCTGTTGGCATTCTCTGCGATGGCTTTTTTGGTGATGTATTCCTCGGCGCTGGCATTGGTAAGTCCGCTCTTCATGGTTACACCTGTGCAGGCCATAAAAGCCATGGAAATGTTGTAGGTCTGCAGATAATCATTGATATCCGGTCCTGTGAAGGACAGGGTCTTGCGGTTCAGCTTTCCGGGAACGGAAATGATATCCAGGTTCGGATAGGATGCTGCCTTGTTGAAGATAAGCAGGCTGTTGGTCAGGATCGTACAGTGCTTATCTGCAATAAAATCAACCAGGTTCAGGCAGGTTGTACCTGTATCGATATAGATGGTATCGTCTTCTGCCACAAGCTCTGCGGCACGGCGGCAGATTTCTTTCTTTTCGTCAGGAAAACGTCCGCCACGCTCTTCGTAAGACAGAAGGGGAAGAGTCTGTGGAGTTTCGAGTGCTGCGACACCGCCATATACTTTCATGATACTGCCACGTTTCAGAAGGATATCGACATCTCTTCTGATGGTGTTTTTGGATACGTTGAATTTCTCACATAATGTATCGAGAGAAGCGTTCTTATGCTCCAGCACATATTCTTCGATCATGTCCAGTCGCTGTGATTTCATAGAGGTCTACCTTCTTTCTATTGGTTAAGTCTTGGTTATATTTTATCATAAAAGAAGGTAGAGATAAAGTGCTTTTATAAGAACATACCAAAAATTATTTCCCTTCAAAAATATCTTGACGAAATTCTTATTTGAATGTAATATGAAAACGGTTTTCAAATTCAAATCTGCCATGTAAGGTGCAGTTGATAGAAGAGAGTAGGAAATATAATGGAAGAAAAAATGAAATACAGCACCAGGCAGCAGAAAATAATTCTGGAATGCCTGCAGGAATATGGAGATACATTTTATACCATAGATCAGTTTATGGAGCTCCTTCGTGGAAAAGAGATCCAGATCGGAAGGACAACGGTATACAGAGGACTGGAGCGGCTGCAGAAGGAGGGAGCGGTGCTGAAGGTTCCGTCTGTGGAGGGAGCGCCTGCCCAGTATCGTTTTATACGTGATGAGGAGCGGAAGAATTACGGTAAGCTTGTGTGTCTGGAATGTGGGCATACGATTCCTCTGCAGTGTGGATGTATCGATCATTTTGTGGGACATGTGCTGGATGAACACGGATTTGAGATCGATCAGAGCCGGACGATCTTTTATGGATATTGTGACAACTGCAGGAGGCTTAAAAAATGAATGTTAACAGAGGGAAGATGACAGCGGCAGCAGTTCTGGCGGTGACGCTTCTTGTTGTGGGCGGTGTGACCGGATATGGCTTGCACAGGGCCGGAACGGTGGGACAGCCATTTGTGGAGGATGGCCGACTGAAGGTGATGGCCAGCTTTTATCCCATGTATGATTTTGCCCGGAAGGTAGGGGGCGACAGGATCCAGGTAAAGGATATGGTTCCGGCGGGAACGGAGCCTCATGACTGGGAGCCGGCGGCAACGGATATCCGGAATCTTGAGGATGCAGATGTATTTGTCTATAATGGTGCAGATCTGGAGCACTGGGCGGAGGATGTACTGGATACTCTGGAGAATCAGGATCTGGTTGTGTCTGAGGCATCGGATGGTGTGGAGCTTCTGGATGGAGGACATGATCATGCTCATGGTGATGAAGGAAAAGATCCTCATGTCTGGCTTGATCCTATGCGTGCAAAGCAGGAAATGAAGAATATCAGGGATGCTTTGGTAAAGGCTGATCCTGGGAACGGTGATTATTATGAAGCAAATTATGAGAAATATGCCGGTGAATTTGATGAGCTGGATCAGGAGTTCAGAGATGGTCTGAAAGGTACGAAGAGCCGGGATATCATAGTGGCGCATGAGGCTTTTGGATATCTGTGCAATGCTTATGATCTGAAGCAGCTGGCTATCGAAGGGCTGACACCGGATTCAGAGCCTGATCCTGCCAAGATGCAGGAAGTGATCGAGTATGCGAAAAAATACGACATCCATACCATATTTTTTGAGGAGCTGGCAAGTCCCAAGGTGGCGAAGACAGTGGCGAAGGAAGTGGATGCGGTGACTGCTGTGCTGAATCCGATCGAGGGATTAAGTGAGGAGGATATCGAGGCCGGAGAGGATTATTTTTCTGTGATGAGGAAGAATCTGGAGGCACTCAGGAAGGCATTGAACTGAAGGTGCAGGACAGCAGCTGCAACAAAAAAGGAGAAATTATGGGAATTTTGATAGAAAATCTTTCGTTTCACTATACAGGGACACCTGTGCTGGATCAGGTGAACCTGGAGGTGAAGGATGGCGATTATGCCATCCTTACCGGTGAAAACGGAAGTGGAAAAAGTACATTTCTGAAGCTTCTTCTGGGCGAACTGAAGGCGCAGGAGGGAAGTATCACCGTAAATGGAAAAGATATTTCTGCCACATTCGGAAAGGGAGATCTGGGATATGTTCCACAGAACAGTATCAGCAGAAACCAGAATTTTCCGGCGACTGTGGAAGAAATCATGATGACAGGTGTGTATTCCTCTTCCTGGAAGGCACGTTTCCGGGCAAAAAAAGAGATCCCGCGTTTGAAAGCCGCACTTGCGGAGATGGAAATGGAAGAGTTCTGGAAAAGAAGGATCGGAGATCTTTCCGGAGGACAGCAGCAGAGGGTTATGCTGGCACGTGCACTGGCAGGAAAACCGAAGATCCTGATCCTGGATGAGCCTACCACAGGAATGGATATGGTTTCTGTGAAAACACTTGCAGAAGTTCTGAGGAAGCGGAATGAGGAACAGGGGTTGACGATCCTTATGGTTACTCATGGAAATTCCGGTGAGTTTAAAGGAGCAAACCGGTTCTTTAAAGCGGAAGAGGGGAGGATCGACGAAGTATGAGTATTTTACAGTATGGATTTATGCAGAGGGCTTTTCTGGTGGGAATCCTTCTGGCTGTGATCACGCCCTGCATCGGGATCACCATTGTTCTGAAACGGATGTCCATGATCGGAGATGCGCTTTCCCATTCTTCACTGGCTGGTGTTGTGCTGGGACTGATACTTGGAGTGAATCCGGTAGCCGGTGCAGTAGTGATGTGCATCGTAGCTGCTCTTGGAATTGAGGCTATCCGCAAAAAAATCCCGCGTTATTCGGAGGTGGCGATCTCCATCGTCATGTCTGCCGGGATCGGACTGGCTGGTGTGCTGTCCGGCTTTGTGGAAAACGGTGCCAGTCTGAACAGCTTTTTGTTCGGAAGTATTGTGTCCATCAGTGAAGGAGAGCTGGCACTGGTAGTTGTGATCAGTGTGCTGGTACTGGCAGCAGTGCTGTTTTTTTACAGGGAACTGTTTTATATCGGATTTGATGAAAATGCGGCAAGGATCTCCGGTGTTTCCGTGCGGAATATTAATTTTCTTTTTACTATTCTGACGGCTCTGACAGTTTCCATTGCGTCCCGAACAGTAGGAACCCTGATCGTTTCCTCCATGCTGGTAGTTCCGGTGGCGTGTGGGATGCAGATGGCAAAAAGCTATAAGGGTACACTGATCTGTGCCATTATCGTGGCGGTATGTACCACCATTGCCGGACTGTTTCTTTCCTATTATGCCGGACTGAAACCAGGTGGAATGATCGTTCTTCTTGAGGTTGCGTGGTTTGTAGTTGTGATGACAGTGAAAAGTTTTAACAAATAAAACACATTTTTCCCACAAAGTAAACACAATTAACCCATATACTTTGAAGCATCAAAAGGAAACAGAGAAGAATTTTTTCCCAGGGAGGACTTAACCATGAACAACAACAGAAAATTAAAAATAAAGAAAATGATGAAAAAGGGTGCAACCATCAGCCTGTGTGCAGTACTTGCCGGCGGCATTGGAGTTGGTGCATATGAAGGTATAAATTATTTCTCCGGTGCACAGTCCGTACAGGCGGCAACCGATAGCTCCGAGAATCTGACTCTTATGAAGTCTGATAAAAAATCAAATAAAGACAGCGAAGATACAGAGGCTACAAAATCCTCCGATACAAAGGGCAGTCTGGATGTATCAGATGTTGCTGAGAAGGCAATGCCTTCTGTAGTTGCCATCACAACCAAGTCCGTTCAGGAGGTTCAGGATTATTACAGCATGTTTGGTTCCCAGTATGCGCCGAGCCAGGAGCAGGAAGTTGAAGGAAGCGGTTCCGGTATTATCATCGGAAAAACAGATTCTGAGCTGCTGATCGCCACAAACTATCATGTTGTGGATGGTGCCGATACCTTGTCAGTTGCCTTTGCAGATGGTAATGCTTATGAGGCTACGGTAAAGGGCTTTGATGAAAGCGAGGATCTTGCAGTTGTTTCTGTTGCAACGAAGGATGTTTCGGATGATACAATGGATGCAATTTCTGTTGCAAAGATCGGAAGCTCTGATGATCTGAAGATCGGTGAGCAGGTTGTTGCCATCGGTAATGCACTTGGCTATGGCCAGTCCGTTACTACTGGTATTGTCAGTGCTAAGAACCGTAAGACAGATGCATCAGGACAGATCGAGGGTGATTCTACAGATAACAGCAGCAGTATCAACAAAGGCGTGAACCTGATCCAGACAGATGCGGCTATCAATCCCGGTAACAGTGGCGGTGCGCTTCTGAATATGGATGGTGAGGTTGTTGGTATCAACTCTTCCAAGCTTGCTTCTACTGAGGTTGAAGGTATGGGGTATGCCATTGCAATTTCTGATGTTGCGGATTCTCTTGAGAACATGATGAATGCCAAGGCAAGAGATAAAGTGGATAATCATGGTATCCTTGGTATCATAGGCAGTACAGTAAGTACGGAGGCAGTACAGATTTATGGTATCCCGCAGGGTGTATTTGTTTCGAAGGTAACCGAGGGCGGCCCTGCCGATGATGCAGGTATTACCAAGAATATGGTCATTACAGAGTTTGATGGTAAAACGATCACCAGTATCGATCAGCTGGTTGAGCTGCTTCAGTATTATGAGCCGAAGGAAAAGATCGATGTAACGGTTGCAGTTCTGGATGGTAATGAATATAAGGAGAAGACACTCACTGTAAAACTTGGTAAAGATGACAGTTCCAGCAAGGATAGCAAGGACAGCGCTGAGGATAGCACGTCCCAGGATTCCCAGGATACAGATATTCCAGATATCCAGGGAGGACAGGATGATTCCAATCAGGGGGATGCAGATGCATTTGCTGATGATGGAGAAGCCAGCCTGTTTAGAGATTTTGAGCAGAATGGCTTGTATGACTGATCATGCCCTAAATTATAGATGGAGAGCATTTTCGAGGTGAAGAACCGCAATCAGTTCATCCCCTCCATGAATCCGCAGGAAAGAAACCAGAAATACAGCGGATGGAAAAACGCAGTAGAAAAAGTTCTCGTATAATAAAACGGGAGTTTCAGGCAACGGCAATTGCTTGACCCCATGTGTATGTCAGATTATAATAAAATAACAGGCATTTCCGGATGCATTCCAGATGTATCGGAAATGACGGAAAGCCGGTCTTTGCCAGTATCATGTGCAGAGGCCGGCAAAAGTTATATTCAGAGATAAACGATCATCCATTTGCAGTAGCTGTGCAGTGGCATCCGGAGATGATGTATGATTCTTCAGAGCAGCTGAAGCTTCTCCGGGCATTTGCGGAGGCAGCAGGGAAGGAGACAGGATTATGAATATTTGTATCTATGGAGCGTCCAGCGCAGAGCTGAAAAAGATCTATTATGAGAAAACGGAAGAGCTGGGACAGCTGATGGGAAAGCGAGGACACGGCCTTGTTTTCGGAGGTGGAAAAGAGGGACTGATGGGGGCGGCAGCCCGGGGCGTTGACAGAGAAAAAGGCTATATCCTGGGTATCGCACCGAGATTTTTTGACCAGCCGGGAGTGTTGTATGAGCATTGTACAGAGTTCATTTTTACTGAAAATATGCGTGAGAGGAAGCACCTGCTGGAAAGCCGCTCGGATGCGACTATCGTGGTACCTGGGGGAATTGGTACTTATGAGGAGTTTTTTGAGATTCTGACATTGAAGAGTCTGGGACGGATCGACAGGCCGATCGTTCTTTATAATATTCAGGGATATTACGACAGCATGCAGGCACTCCTGGAATACACAGTCGGGGAAAAATTTATGTCCAGAGATGTTGTGGGTATGTGCCGGTTCATGAAAGACCCGGAGGAGATCCTGGATTATATTGAGAATTATCGGAATTATGGGGGAAGGCTATAAATAAAATACAGTACGGCTAATACAACAGCCCTGTATATAAGATCGTGCGAAGGGGATTTTTACAGGAGAAGATATATTTTATGAGGAAAATAATGTTAAATGGCCAGTGGGAGCTGGCAGAAGCAGGAAATGACAGATTATGTGAGGTACAGGTTCCGGGATCTGTGCTTTCCGGGCTCTATGGTGCCGGGAAGATCGAAGATCCTTTTTACCGGACAAATGAGGATGTGACAAGGGAACTGTTCCGGAAGGATTATGAATTCAGCAGAACATTTGTGGCTGCAGAGGATATCCTGAAAGAAGAAAAAATAATTCTGGTCTGTGAGGGGCTGGATACTCTTGCAGATATTTATATCAATGGGCAAAAAGCCGGATCTGCAGATAACATGCATCGTACCTGGAAGCTGGATGTGAAAGAATTTCTTCATTCCGGGGAGAATCAGATCCGGATCGTATTCCGGTCGGTATTCAAGTATATCGAAGCTTATGAGTATGAAGATAATAAAGAGATCCACTATGTTCCCTGCGGTGGAATGAAAGGAAACCAGCTGATCCGGAAGGCTCATTGTATGTTTGGATGGGACTGGGGCCCCCAGACCATTGATGCCGGGATTTTTCGGGATATTTATCTGGAAGCATACAGTCATCCGAGAATTGAGGATGTGAAGATCACACAGGTGCATGGGGATAATGCTGTGGATGTGTGTACAACTGTGGCTGTAAGCGGAGATGCTGTGGATAAGTGTCAGGTGAGAGTGACGATCCAGGAGGATGCAGAGAGCGTCTGTGGACATAGAACAGGTGCTAACGACCGAAAAACGGAAGCCCATGTATGCAAAGTGGGGGAGACTGTATCAGCGAATAATAATCCAGCAGTGCTGACATCCTCGATCCACAACCCGAAGCTCTGGTGGCCAAACGGCTACGGCGATCAGCCGTTATATAAAGTTCAGGTGGAACTTCTGGACGAGTATGGCACAGTTCTGGAAACCATAACGAAGCGCATCGGTCTCCGTACCCTTACCATCAGCCAGGAAAAAGATCTCTGGGGAAAAGAGTTCGCGTTCTGTGTCAATGGCGTGAAAATTTTTGCCATGGGGGGAAATTATATTCCGGAGGACTGCATCTATTCCAGGATCACACCGGAGGTCCAGAAGTATCTTCTGGAATCCTGCAAACGTGCCAATTTTAACTGTGTCCGTGTGTGGGGCGGCGGTTATTATCCTTCGGATCATTTCTATGATCTTTGTGATGAGATGGGACTGATCGTATGGCAGGATCTGATGTTCGCATGTAATGTTTATGATCTTACAGAAGAATTTGAAGATAATATCACGAAGGAGATCACGGAAAATGTAAAACGTCTCCGTCATCATGCATCCCTTGGCCTGTGGTGCGGAAACAATGAGATGGAGTCTGCCTGGGATCACTGGCCGGAGGTACAGAGTGAGTCGAAATATCTCCGTGCGGACTACATAAAAATGTTTGAGTATGTGATTCCGAAAGCAGTGAGGGCGGCAGACAGCGAGACCTTTTTCTGGCAGTCTTCCCCAAGCTCCGGAGGCTGCTTTGATGATCCGGACGATGAGAACAGAGGAGACTGTCACTACTGGGATGTATGGCATGGTCAGAAGCCTTTTACAGATTATCAGAAGCATTATTTTCGTTTTTGCTCGGAGTTTGGCTTCCAGTCTTTTCCGTGCCTGAAAACTGTGGAGAGCTTTACGGAAGAGAAAGATAGGAATATTTTTTCCAGGGTGATGGAGAACCACCAGAAAAATCCTGCAGCTAACGGAAAGATCCTGTATTATCTTTCCGAGAATTTCCGTTATCCGGAGAATTTCCGCAAGCTTCTCTATGTGAGCCAGATCCTTCAGGGAATGGCCATGAAGTATGGAGTAGACCACTGGAGACGTCACAGAGGCCGCTGTATGGGTACCCTTTACTGGCAGATCAATGACAACTGGCCGGTGGCATCCTGGGCAAGTATCGACTACTTTGGCCGTTGGAAGGCACTTCATTATATGGCAAAAAAATTCTATGGGCCACAGGCGGTGAGTATGTGCATGGATGGGGATATCATGCAGGTGTATCTGGCAAATGAAAGTATGGACGCACAGTCATATCAGGTTGCCTTTTATGTGAAAAATATGGAATGTGAGATTCTTGAGAAGCTTACCGGAACGGGCACTGTGGGTGTGCAGGAGTCCGCTCCGATCCTGGCGGTGGATGTTTCCGGATGGGAAGACAAGAAGTATGAGATCTTTCTTGAGGCGGAAGTGACACTTGCTGACGGAGATGTGCTCTGTGATGTGGAGACCCTTGTTCCGTATAAATATCTGGAGCTGGATAAACCGGAGATCACTGCCGAGGTGGAGGAGCAAGGTGATGCATTTGTGATCCATTTAAAAAGCAGCTGCTTCAGTCCGTTTACAGCTATTGGATTTACTGATGCGGATGTTACTCTGGAGGATAATTTTTTCCATATGACAGATGGAGAGGAAATGTGTGTCCGGCTTGATAAGAAAGATATCCGAAATGGAGAGATTCTGGATGCAGCGGATCTGACACAGCAGATGGAGATCCTGACGCTGGCATAGAAAGCTTTTAAATAAAAAAGACGCGGCCTTTTATCGGAGGATAAAAAGGTTCGTGTCTTTTTTTATATGATATTAGGGGATCATCATGGGTTTGCGTGTGTTTACATTTGATTACGATATTTGGGATCAGAATTCGTAATTTTTATGTCTTTTGAAGAAATCCTTAGTTTCCTTTACAACCACACCGCTCAGGGCAAGAAGAGCGATCAGGTTCGGGAATGCCATCAGGGCATTGAAGATATCTGCGATGTTCCATACAGCTGCTACAGTCATATATGGTCCGATGAATACGCAGATGATGTACAGCCAGCGGTATGTTGTAACTGCGGCTTTGTTTCTGTTGAACAGGTATTCCAGACATCTTTCACCGTAGTAATCCCATCCAAGGATTGTTGTGAATGCAAAGAATACCAGGCACAGCATCAGTGAGAAGGATGCTACAACCGGCGGGAAAGGAAGTCCTTTCTGGAATGCGGCTGTTGTGATGGCAACACCCTCAAGACCTGTGTTCCATGTTTCTGTAATGACGATGGAAAGACCTGTCATTGTACAGATAACGATAGTATCAATGAATGTACCTGTCATGGATACAAGACCCTGACGTACCGGCTCCTTTGTCTGAGCTGCAGCGGCTGCGATCGGGGCACTACCAAGACCGGACTCATTGGAGAAGATACCGCGGGCGATACCCTTCTGCATAGCTACGACCATGGTTCCCATTGCGCCACCTGCAAGTGCACTTCCTGTGAAAGCAGATTTTACGATAGTTACGATCGCTGTAGGTACTGCAGTGATGTTTGTGATCACGATGATCAGTGCCAGTGCAACATAGAGAACTGCCATAAACGGTACAACGACCTGGGATACCTTTGCGATTCTCTGGATTCCGCCGAGAACGACAAGTCCTACACATACGGTAAGTATCAGACATGCAACTACAGTTGCCCAGGAATATGTATTTCCGAAAAGTGCTACTGTGTGTGCTTTATCCGGGTCAAAGAAATTGGTAACTGCAGATGAGATACCGTTTACCTGTGTAAAGGTTCCGATACCGAAAAGTCCCACACCTGCTCCGAAAAATGCGAAGATCTTGGCAAGCCATCTCCACTGTTTTCCCATACCGTTTTCGATGTAGTAGAAAGGTCCGCCGAGAACGTGGCCTTCTTTGTCAATGGTACGGTACTTGATCGCCAGAAGTCCTTCTGCGTATTTGGTTGCCATTCCGAAGAATGCGGCTACGATCATCCAGAAAAGTGCTCCTGGTCCGCCGGCTGCGATAGCAGTTGCGACACCTACGATATTTCCGGTTCCGATGGTTGCTGAAAGCGCAGTACACAGAGCTCCGAAGCTTGTGACCTCACCATCGCCGCCTTCTTCATTTTTTACCATGAATTTCAGTGCCTTTCCGAGGTGCCTTACCTGTAAAAGACCTAACCGAGTGGTTAACAGAATTCCTGTGAACAGGATCAGAATGATCAGCGGAAGTCCCCAAACGACTCCGTCAAACCATGTGATAAAGTTGTTGATTTGTGTAAACATTACTCTTTCCTCCATCCTTTTGCCTGAGAGATTTACAGCATTTTGTGTGCTGCGTACACCTTCGGCGCTCTTCCCTTTTGATTTGAAGAGACTCTCCTGAGTTTTTTTATTTTTGAATGATGCCAGGATCTTTTGTGTGCGGTGGTGGCGGTCATTCGTTTCGTGTAGAAAAACACTGTAACACAGAGTATCACATGAATTGATGGATTTCAATGGTTTTTTAAAAAAAATTGCATTTATTAGAAAAATTAATCGACATATAATTGGAAGTTTTGGGATTTACTTTTCTATCAGCGGATGTTCTTTGTAATACATGCGGGTGAAATGCAGAAATGTCAGCATATCGCCGCTGATATATTTGCTTTTTTTCCATACCATGCCGATTTTTATGCGGACAGGTGGATTGAGCGGGATACCGGTAACATTGGAAGTGGAAAAGTTATCGGTCATGCTGGAGTAGAGAAAGCAGCCATATTTTCCGGTTTTTACAAATTGCAGGGTGGTGTAGATCTGGCTGCTCCGCATAACGATATTGGGTGTGTGGCCATCCATCTCAAAACGCATTTTCAGGATCTGATTCTGGACGGAGTCAGCATTGAAAAAGATCAGCTGCTCTTTCGCCATATCTTTTGTTGTGACTGATTTTTTTTCTGCCAGCCTGTGGTCGTTGCTCACACAGAAAACCACCTGGTCGTTGGCCAGGACGGTGTTGTGAAATTTATCTATATTATACTGTTCCATATTGACCAAAGCTACATCCAGGGTGTCATCCTGTACCAGATTGCAGGCACGGACAGATCCGTATTCTTCCAGTACTACGGCAATTTCCGGGTGCTTTTCGTGAAACGCCGTAAGCAGCTCCGGAAAAAATACGGTACTCAGCATGGGAGGGATCCCGATGCGAAGAGGCGGTTTTATCCTGGACATGCTGGAGTAATCGGCCTGAAGCTCATTACAATATTGAAGGATATAGGTAGCTTTTTTGTAGAAGGACTCTCCCTCCTGGGTCAGACTCAGCTGATTTCCTTTTCTGGAAAAAAGGCTGATCCCGAATTCAATCTCCAGATCGCGGATAGCCATGGAAATGGTGGGCTGGGTCACATATAATTCTTCGGCTGCCTTTGTGATGCTGTGGCAGCGGCTGGCTGTGCAGAAATAGCGTAGTTGATTCAGTGTCATGATAAACCTTCTCTCGATGAATTGTCAGATTAAATTTTTTAGTAAAGTTTTTCATTTCTGTCCGGAAAAGATGTGACAGAGTATTTTGGTGTCTACATAAAAATAGCATAGAAATATAATTTTTGCCAGATTCATTTGCTGATACGCTGATTTTATGTTAGTAATGTACAAAAATTATCATTAAAAACTGATACTATAAATATTTTTTATGCGGATATATGTTTCATTAATTTGTTTTTTTATATGTACACCGGTTATAATGGAACCATCAAAAGAAACGTGTACGGCCTATACTTTTCAGGAAAAAACCAAATGGAAGGAGAGTACAGAAATGTCTCAGACAACTATCACATTGCTGTTTCTTGTGTTCACCATTATCAGTTTCATCCTTGAAAAAATTCCTCTTGGTCTGACGGCTTCGATCTGTGCGATCGGTCTGACCCTTACAGGAGTTGTGGATGCAACAACAACATTTTCACAGTATGTAAACAGTAACGTAATCCTTTGCGTTGGCATGTTTGTAGTAGGCCAGGCATTGTTCGAAACAGGAATGGCAAATAAGATCGGAGGACTGGTCACGAAATTTGCCAGAACAGAAAAAACACTGATCATTGCGATCATGGTGATCGTAGGTGTAATGTCCGGATTCTTATCCAATACAGGTACTGCAGCAGTGCTGATCCCGGTAGTCTGTGGAATCGCCGATGAGTCCGGTTATTCCAGAAGCCGTCTTCTGATGCCGCTGGTATTTGCCGCAGCACTTGGCGGAAACCTTTCTATTATCGGTGCACCCGGAAACCTGATGGGTGTGAATGCACTTCAGGAGATGGGGCTTTCCACAAGCTTCTTTATGTATGCGCCGGTTGGAGTTCCGATGCTTGTTCTTGGAATCCTCTATTTTGTTTTTATCGGATATCGTTTCCTTCCCAATGGAAACCATGCGGCCGGGGAAGCGCTTGAAGATCAGCAGGATTTCAGCCATGTACCGAAGTGGAAACAGACTGTTTCCCTGGTAGTACTGATCCTTGTGATCCTTGCAATGATCTTTGAGAAAGAGATCGGCATCAGCATTGAGGTTTCCGCATGTATCGGAGCGATCCTCCTGGTTCTGACAGGAGTTATTTCCGAGAAAGACGCACTGAAGTCCATTGACCTGAAGGTTGTATTTCTTTTCGGCGGTTCTCTGACACTTGCAAAAGCATTGGATACAACCGGAGCCGGAGAACTGATCGCAGATAAGATCGTAGGACTTCTTGGAGCAGATCCGAGTCCGATCCTTCTTCTTCTGGTGATCTTTATTGTAACCTGTGTGCTGACAAATTTCATGTCAAATACAGCAACCACAGCACTGATGATTCCAATTGCGGTATCTCTTGCAAACAACCTCGGAGCAGATCCGAGAGCCGTTGTTATCGCAACTGTTATCGCAGGTTCCTGTGCATATGCAACACCGATCGGTATGCCGGCAAACACCATGGTAGTCGGTCTTGGAGGATACAAATTCAAGGACTATGTGAAATCCGGTCTGCCGCTGATCCTGGTATCCTTTGTGATCTGTATGATCCTGTTGCCGATCCTGTTTCCGTTCTATCCGTAAGGAGAGAAACTTTTGAGTTACTGTTCACTTTGTGACCAGCAACACTTTTGATCAATTAAGTTCATTCCCTCCTGTACTGATCATACAGTACAGGGGAAGTGATAAATAAGCCAAAAAGCCATCTTAACCATTAATCAGCCAAAATTAATGATGAAACAACCAACAAAAACCTATGTAACTAAAAAACATTAAACCATCGAACCATATCAGGAGGTAAATCATGACTAAGGAAAATGGAGTTAAAGTATTAACAGACATGGTAGCAGATTTTGTTGCCCATATTGGAAAAAAATTACCGGATGACGTAGTTAATAAACTTGAAGAGCTTGGGTCACAGGAAACAGCTGCACTTCCAAAGGTTCTTTATGAAACAATGACAAAGAACCAGGGACTTGCTGTAGAGCTGAACCGCCCAAGCTGTCAGGATACAGGAGTTCTTCAGTTCTGGCTGAAATGCGGAACAAATTTCCCGTATATCAATGAGCTGGAAGCACTTCTGAAAGATGCCGTTGTCCAGGCTACTTTTGCAGCACCGTTAAGACATAACTCAGTTCAGACTTTTGATGAGTACAATACAAAGAAAAATGTTGGTAAAGGAACCCCGACTGTATGGTGGGATATTGTTCCTAACAGCGATAAATGTGAGATCTACGCATACATGGCAGGCGGCGGATGTACCCTTCCTGGAAAAGCAATGGTTCTGATGCCAGGTGCCGGTTATGAGGGTGTTACCGATTTCGTTCTGGATCAGATGACAACTTACGGACTGAATGCGTGTCCTCCGCTTCTTGTTGGTGTTGGGGTAGGTACATCTGTAGAGACAGCTGCCCTGAACTCCAAGAAAGCGCTGATGCGCCCGATCGGTTCTCACAATGACAACGCAAACGCAGCAAAAATGGAGAAGCTTCTCGAGGACGGTATCAATGCCATTGGCCTTGGACCGCAGGGTATGGGCGGAAAGTATTCTGTAATGGGTGTCAACATTGAGAATACCGCACGTCATCCATCTACCATCGGTGTTGCAGTAAACGTTGGATGCTGGTCTCACCGTCGTGGACATCTGGTTGTAAATCCGGATCTTACAGTAACCTGTGATACTCATTCCACATGGAAATTTAATGCTTAATATAAACGGAGGGAAAAATCATGATCGAAATCAGAGGAGATAAAAAAGTTCTTATTACACCTATAAGCGCAGAAGACCTGGCTGATATCAAAATCGGCGATATTGTATGGCTGGACGGAGATCTGATGACCTGTCGTGACGTTGCTCACCGTCGTCTGGTTGAGTATGGAAGAGAGCTTCCGTATGATATCCGCAACAAAGCTATTTTCCATGCCGGCCCGATCGTTCGCAAGATCGAGGGTACAGAGGATGATTATGAAATGGTTTCTGTAGGACCGACAACCTCTATGCGTATGGAGAAATTCGAGTATGAGTTTACCAAGCTTACTGGTGTCAGAGTGATCGTTGGTAAGGGTGGTATGGGTCCGAACACTGAGCGTGCCTGCAAAGAGTTCGGTGCGATCCACTGTGTTTTCCCGGCCGGCTGTGCAGTTGTAGCTGCTACAGAGGTTGAGAAGATTGCTGAGCATCACTGGGATGAGCTTGGAATGCCTGAGACTTTATGGTGCAACAAGGTTAAAGAATTTGGGCCGCTGATCGTATCTATCGATGCACAGGGACGTAACCTGTTTGAGGAGAACAAGGTTGTATTTAATGAGCGTAAAGAGGCTGCCAAGCAGGCAATTTATCCTGAGGTTAAGTTCATTAAATAATATTGGATATTGAAAAAATTTTTCGGGATATCTGAAATAACGAGGCTCTGCCATGAGAGCTTCGGGATTGACTGGTGATTGTGAAATTGAATTAACAGCGTGATATGAAAAAGAGAGATGTCCTGCAGATTATATAATGTGGTCTGCAGGATGTCTTTTTTTGTTGCTTTTTGTTGTTTCTTGGGGTTTTTGTGTTTTACAGGGGTGAGGGGGTGTGATAGAATATAAGCGTTGCAGCAGGCTGGTTATTAAGGTATTATCTGGTATGGATCTTGCGCAGTGAAGGTGGATCGTGGATATCTGCCTGACAATATTTTCAGAGAGGATGAGGTATGAGGTTTATGGGGGATTTTTTGAAGAATATTAACTGGAAGCATGTTCTGATCATGTGTATCGGAAATGTTTTTGCAGGTATGGGGATTGGAATTTTCAAGCTTGCCGGGCTTGGAACGGATCCGTTCAGTGGAATGAATATGGCGGTTGCGGATATGATTGGTATGGCGTATGGTAATTTCCAGCTGATTGTAAATATTGTGTTGCTGATCATTGAGATTGCTTTTGGCAGAAGGTTCCTGGGGATCGGTACGGTTGTGAATGCGGTTTGTCTGGCTTATATTACTACTTTCTTTTATAATATTTATACTGGTGTGTTTGGATTGGAGCTTGTAGCGCTGCCGGTGCGTTTGGTGGCACTGTGTGTGGGTGTTGTGATCTGCTGTCTGGGGCTTTCTATGTATCAGATGCCGGATGAGGGGGTTGCGCCTTATGATAGTCTTTCACTGATCATGACGGAGAAGTGGCCGAGGGTTCCTTATTTCTGGCACAGGATGTCTAATGATGTGCTTTGTGCGCTGATCTGTTATCTGACTGGTGGTGTTGTGGGTATTGGTACACTGGTGACGGCTTTTGGGCTGGGACCGGTGATCCATTTCTTTAATAGGGTTTTTACTGGGAAGCTGCTTGCCTGGGTTGATGGTGAGTGAGTTTGTAGTTGTATGGGGTGAGCTGAACTGGCTGCGGGATGTGGCTGGTTCGGCTTTTTTTGGTGAAAAGGGACGCCCGTGAGGCGTGTGCTGCCTGCCGCCGGGGCTTCGTCGGGGGCTGGCTTCTAGGCTGCCAAGAATCAGCTCCCCTCCTGCAGAGTCCGGCGACAGGCAGCACACGCCTCACGGGCTGG
>OIDR01000069.1_pt1 | contig 32429 bp, 19 predicted proteins | sample 1581641 | NCBI WGS metagenome assembly OIDR01 (sample SAMEA3882550, study PRJEB24775) | human gut metagenome | biome: human-associated habitat; feature: intestine environment; material: feces | place: Netherlands | collected 2009/2010
CTAAATTAAAATTAGTTAATTTGAACTATATTTTAGATTATAAACTAGTAATAGAAAAGATACTAAAATTAGCAATTAGGCAAGTAATAAAGATTTATGTAGTATATTCTGCACAAAATTAGAATATTACTTTTGCATATATTACACAATTTGAAATTTGACCTTATATAATTTTAACAATTTTCATGGTGATTATTTGTGAATATAAATGACTGATTATGATTGACAATGACTGATTTTGAAAATATAATAATACTACAAGTTAGATGATTATTGATTTTAATAAAAAAGGAAAATAATTGAATATAAAAGATTAAATGATAGTCTTTGAGCAATTTGAAAACAGGGGTGATTAGATGCTGGCGGAAGATAGATGTAAAAAAATACTCGATATATTAGATTCGATGGGAAGTGTGACTGTTCAGCAGCTTATGGATGAGCTTGATACATCCGAGTCAACAATCAGACGTGATCTGGTCGCAATGGACAAGAAGGGTTATCTCACCAAGGTACATGGTGGTGCGATTGCAAATAATACGAATATCCATACTCAGGATGAGAAGGTTATCAACAGGCTTAAGCAGAATCGCAGCGAAAAGGAACAGATTGCCAGATATGCGGCATCACTTATTGTGGATAATGATTTTGTTTATATAGATGCCGGTACTACAACGGCAGTCATGATTGATTATATTACTGCAAAGAATGTGGTTTTTGTTACAAACTCTCTGACTAATGCCAAGAGAATTTCCGATAGGGGATATACAGTATATATTCTGGGTGGCGAGTTCAAGTCTACTACTGAGGCTATTGTCGGAGATGAGGCTGTTGTGACGCTCGATAAATACAATTTTACGAAGGGCTTCTGGGGAACCAACGGAATTACTGTGAAGAATGGATTTACGACTCCGGAGATAAAGGAGGCCATGGTTAAAAAGAAATCCATGGAGAATAGCAAGGAGAAATACATTCTTGCGGATGACAGTAAGTTTTCACAGGTATCAAGTATCAAGTTTGCTGATTTTGAAGATGCTGTAATTGTTACAAATGCACTAAGCAATGACAACTATAAGAAATACAAAAATATTAAGGAGGTCTAACATGATTTACACAGTTACCTTTAATCCATCATTAGATTATATTGTTGATGTAACAGATTTTAAGACAGGAGTAGTCAATAGAACAACCGGAGAGAAGATTTTTGCAGGTGGTAAGGGCATCAATGTTTCCATGGTTCTTAAGAATCTTGGAATGAGCAATACTTCACTTGGTTTTACAGCGGGTTTTACAGGAAATGAAATTAAAAGACTTCTAGGAAAAAAAGGCGTTAATACTGATTTTATAGAGGTGGAGGATGGTATTTCACGTATTAACGTGAAGCTTCGCTCAAATGAGGAATCCGAGATTAATGGTCAGGGACCGGTAATCACTGAGGACAACATTAAAAAGCTTTATGAGAAGCTTGACTGCTTAAAGGAGTCTGATGTGCTTGTGCTCGCAGGAAGTATTCCTGATGTGATGCCTTCATCAATGTATATGGATATCATGAAGCATCTTGAGGGCCGCGGAATAAATATCGTGGTTGATGCGACGAGAAATCTGCTCACAAATGTGCTTGCGTATAAGCCATTCCTTATCAAGCCAAACAATCATGAGCTCGGTGAGATATTCGGGGTTGAGGTTACAGACAAGGACGATGTGATAAAGTATGCAAAGAAGCTTCAGGAGCAGGGCGCAAGAAACGTGCTTGTTTCTATGGCAGGTGACGGAGCAGTGCTTGTGACCGATGATGGACAGGAATTTAAGGCACAGGCTCCTAAAGGAAAGCTCAAAAACTCTGTAGGCGCAGGTGATTCGATGGTAGCCGGATTTGTTTACGGATACCTCAAATCAAATGATTATAAGCAGGCATTTATTTATGGAGTATGTACAGGAAGTGCAAGTGCATTTTCTGAGGAGCTTGCTACAAAGCCTGAGGTTGAAGCACTTATTGATAAATGGGACAGTGCTTCCAATTAGACACACGGTATCAAAAAGGTTGATATAAATAATTAATATATTCTATTAGGAGGAATGATGTATGACAATCAGGGATTTGTTGGCAGCTGAGAGTATCAATTTAAATGGTACGCCTGCCGGAAAAACCGAAGCATTGAATCAGTGTATTGATTTGATGGCAAAAAGTGGCAAAATAGCCGATGTGGAGAAGTATCGCAAGGGTGTTTTTGCAAGAGAGGAGGAAGGCACAACAGGAATTGGAATGGGTATAGCAATTCCTCATTGTAAGTCTGATGCTGTTACTAAAGCAGGTCTTGCGGCAATGGTTGTAAAGGACGGGGTTGACTTTGAATCACTCGATGGTACACCTGCAAAGATTATTTTCCTTATCGCTGCACCAAACACAGAGGATAATGTGCATCTTCAGGTGCTTAGCAAGCTCTCTGTTATGCTGATGGACGAGCAGTTTACAAATTCTCTTATCAATGCCGGTTCAGTTGATGAGTTTTTAAATATCATCGATAGCGCTGAAAAAGCAAAGGATGAGAAAGAGGCTGCCAAAGAGGCAAAGGCGAAAGAGCCTGCTGAGGTGAAGAAGGACGATGTATTTATCGTTGCAGTAACAGCCTGTCCTACAGGAATTGCCCATACTTATATGGCTGCTGAGGCTATCGAGAAAAAAGCCAAGGAGCTTGGATATCAGGTAAAGGTTGAGACAAGAGGCTCAGGCGGAGCCAAAAATGTGCTCACAGATGATGAAATCGCAAAGGCTGCAGGTGTTATAGTTGCCTGTGATACAAATGTACCTACAGACCGCTTTGACGGAAAGAAGGTTATTGAGTGTCAGGTTTCTGACGGAATCAATAAGGCAGAAGAGCTCATAAAGAGAATTGCTGCCGGTGATGCTCCTGTATTTAAGGCATCAGGTAAAAAAGAGGCTTCACATTCATCAGTTGGTGGAAAAGAGAGCATTGGACATCAGATTTACAAGCATCTGATGAATGGTGTTTCACATATGCTTCCATTCGTAGTTGGTGGTGGTATTCTTATCGCAATCGCATTCCTTATCGATGGATTCAGTGTTGACCTTAATTCACTGCCGGCTGACCAGAGAGCAAATTTCGGTACTATTACACAGGCCGCAGCAATGTTTAAGGGAATCGGTGGAACAGCATTTGGATTTATGCTTCCAATTCTTGCAGGCTTTATCGCTATGAGTATTGCTGACCGTCCGGGTCTTGCAGTTGGTTTTGTAGGCGGTTCAATCGCAGCAAACGGTACATCAGGCTTCCTTGGAGCACTTGTAGCAGGTTTCGTTGCAGGATATATTGTGCTTCTCTTAAAGAAGGTATTTTCTAAACTTCCGGAGAGTCTTGATGGTATGAAGCCGGTTCTGCTTTATCCGCTGCTTGGTATATTCCTGGTAGGCGTTATAATGCAGTTTGTAGTTGAGCCTCCAATCGGAGCTTTAAATACAGCTATCAACAATGGTCTTAATGGACTTAACGGTGCAAGCGCAGTAGTGCTCGGAGTACTTCTCGGAGGAATGATGTCAGTAGATATGGGTGGCCCTGTAAACAAAGCCGCTTATGTATTTGGTACAGCTTCAATCGCTGCCGGAAACTACAATATCATGGCAGCAGTTATGATTGGCGGTATGGTTCCACCACTCGCAATCGCTCTTGCAACAATCTTCTTCAAGAACAAGTTCACAGCAGAGGAGAGAAAGGCAGGACCTACAAACTTTATCATGGGATTATCATTTATCACAGAGGGTGCAATCCCATTCGCAGCATCTGATCCGCTTCATGTCCTTCCGGCATGTGTAGTCGGTTCAGCAGTGGCAGGTGGACTTTCAATGGCATTTGGATGTACACTCATGGCACCTCACGGAGGAATCTTCGTAGTTCCTACAATCGGAAATCCGTTAATGTATCTTGTTGCATTAGTAATCGGATCTTTCATTGCATGTGGATTACTCGGATTACTCAAAAAGAAAGTAAGTGAATAAGCAATCCTCAATTATCATTTAATCCAACCTATAAACTAATCAATAAAGGCACTGCTTCGGCGGTGCCTTTGTTGTTATGTTGTGATATAAAAATTAAAAGTATAAACATTCTCTGAAATAACAGCCTCATGCCTTGACGAGTGAATTTTCCAAGCTTAAAGTAGTATTAGGATGAAATAGTAAGTCAAAAAATCAATTATTTATGAGACTTAAATAAAAAAACAGTGAGGCATAAAATGGGCAAGGTTATAGGTATAGATTTAGGAACAACAAACAGCTGTGTGGCAGTATTGGAGAACAATCAGCCGGTAGTCATAACTAACAGCGAGGGTCAGAGAACAACTCCGTCTGTAGTGGCTTTTACAAAGAATGGAGAGCGACTGGTTGGCGAGGCTGCAAAGAGGCAGGCAGCAGTCAATGTGGATAGAACATTTTTCTCAATAAAGAGACAGATGGGAAGCGATTTCAGGGCAAAGGTGGACGGAAAGCTGTATTCAGCTCCTGAGATTTCTTCTATGATTCTCAGAAAGCTGAAAAAGGATGCAGAGGACTATATTGGTGAGGCAGTGACAGACGCTGTAATCACAGTTCCTGCATATTTTTCGGATGCGCAGAGGCAGGCAACTAAGGATGCAGGAAGGATTGCGGGGCTTAATGTGCTTCGAATCATAAATGAGCCAACATCTGCGGCACTCGCATACGGACTGGACCACGGACAGCAGCAGAAAATTCTTGTCTACGACCTCGGAGGAGGAACCTTCGATGTGTCTGTTATCGAAATAGGGGACAATCTGATAGAGGTGCTTGCCACAGCCGGTGATAATCATCTGGGTGGAGATGATTTTGATGAGAGAATCACAAATTATCTTGTCACAGAGTTTTACAGACAGCAGAATGTGGATCTGAGAAAGGATAATACGGCTATGCAGCGTGTCAGGGAGGAGGCTGAGAAGGCAAAAAAGGTGCTTTCATCCTCATCCTCAACCACTATCAACCTGCCATTTATCACCACTGTAAAGGGACAGCCGGTCCACATGGAGATGAACCTCACAAGGGCTGAGTTTAATGAGATAACAAAGGATCTGGTGGAGAGAACTGCTATTCCTGTCAATCAGGCACTTTCAGATGCGGGGATTTGTGCAGCAGAGCTTGGAATGGTGCTGTTGGTAGGAGGCTCTACACGTGTGCCGGCTGTTGTTGAGGAGGTCAGAAGAATTACAGGAAAAGAGCCTTCACACAACCTAAATCCTGACGAGTGCGTGGCACTCGGTGCAGCAGTACAGGGTGGCAAGCTCGGTGGAGCAATTGTCGCAGGCAGCAGTGCGGCAGAGATTATACTGATGGATGTCACACCGCTTTCACTCGGAATTGAGACAGTTGGTGGTGTCTCAACCAAAATAATTGACAGAAATACGACTATTCCTACGAGATACAGCCAGATTTTTACAACTGCAGGAAGCTTCCAGACCTCTGTGGATATAAAGGTACTGCAGGGTGAGAGGCAGTTTGCAAGGGACAATAAGCTGATTGGAAACTTCAGGCTAAAGGGCATCAAGCCGGCTCCGGCAGGTGTGCCGCAGATAGAGGTGACGTTTGATATAGATGCAAACGGCATTGTGCAGGTTTCTGCAAAGGACCTGGGCACAGGAAAGCATCAGGAGATTACGATTACCGCAAGCTCAAATTTGTCTGATTCTGAGATTGAGCAGGCAATCCGCGAGGCACAGGAGTATGAGGCAACAGACGGACAGAGAAAGGCTTATATTGATGCAAGAAGTGAGGCTGATACGCTTGTGCGACAGGTGGAAAATGTCATGGCTGACAAGGAAAAAAGAAAGGCTATGGACAGCGCACAGAAAAAGAGTGTGAAATCGTCACTTTCATATGTGAAGAAGCTTATTTCAAGGACAAAGCCCGGAAATGTGAGCGAAGAGCAGGCTGCCGAGATAAAGCATGCGGCAGATGAACTGAGAAATGCGGCAGCGGGATTGATTTAATTATAGTAACTACTATTATTCATTTGGCTATTTACGAGAAGCGGATTTTCATATAAAATATGGGTAAGTGGTGAGTATTCATAACCACCCTGAATAGTTATAATGTTAATTTAAATCCGAGGAAATAGAAAATGAATGCGAACGATAAAACAGAAAAGGTACTAAGAGAAATTCATATCATGCTCTCAAAGGCGGAGCCGTATAAGCCGGAGCCGAGCAGGGTGATCATAAACAAGCAGCAAATGATAGATTTACTTGCTGAGCTGAATAAGTGTATATATGCAATACAGGATGAGTATGAGCTTACTGAACAGAGTCGCAATCACGCAGAGAGAGAGTTCAGAAAGAAGGGGGATCAGATAGTCTGGGATGCAAGCAGAAAGGCTGAGGATGTGTATGCAGCATCGGTTATCTATACGGATGAGGCGCTTTCAAGAGTGCGTGATATCATCAATGATACCAACGAGTCACTTGAAAAGCTGTGCAAGAATATGAAGGATAAGATTGCAGAGCAGGAGAAGATAGTTAAAACTAACCAGTATGAGCTCAAGGGACAGCTTCAGGATTTGTCCGATACGGAGAAGTATCTTAAGATTATCGATGACAGAAATAAGGAGATAGAACGTCAGAAAAATGCAGGTAAACCTGTAGAGGAGCGTACTATTGACAATGAAGAGAAGTCCATCTATGCAAACAGACAGACTGAAATCAAGGTAAATATGGATTATATCAGAAAACTGGGACTTGCTGAGGGCGAGGACCTGGGAGATGGTGTAGTGGGTGAAGTGAAGCTTGCAGACGATACACCTGATGCCGGATTAAATCATAGCAATGATAAGGATGAAGCCAAGGCTGCCGGCTCAAAATCGTCTGTTGATGAGGATTATAAGGCAATAAGCAGAAAAGCCGGCAATCCACCTGTTATCAACACAAAGGAAGGGAAGGAGCTCACAGACGGTATCCACAGAATGTGGCAGAGCATCACCGGAAATAAAGGGAAATGAAACACACCTATGTAATATAAAGCAGCAGTTCAAAACAGAACGGCTGCTTTTTGGCTTATATTTAAAAGTGGGTAATATTAAGCAGATTTTAAGAAAAACAAAGTGGATAATCTGATAAAATATAGCTGACTAACGGCAGGAGAAGGTTTCTGTTAAAAATTCATAGAAGGAGGATAATATGACAATATTAGTTTGTGATGACGACAAGGAAATAGTTGAGGCAATTGAGATTTACCTGATGCAGGAGGGCTACGACGTGGAGAAGGCTTACGACGGCATACAGGCGGTTGAAATTATGAAGAATAAAAAAATAGACCTCATGATAATAGATGTCATGATGCCAAAGCTCGACGGAATAAGAGCCACTTTGCAGATACGAAAGGAAAGCAGGGTGCCGATAATCATTCTATCGGCAAAGACAGAGGATGCTGACAAGATTTTAGGCCTCAATGTGGGAGCTGATGATTATGTCACAAAGCCTTTTAATCCGCTTGAGCTTGTGGCAAGGGTAAAGTCACAGCTTCGCAGATATACCACTCTGTCAAGCAATGATGCAGCCGGAGACAAGGTTTATGAAGCCGGAGGTCTTTTGGTAAATGATGATTTAAAAAAGGTGACTGTGGATGGTGAGGAGGTAAAGCTCACACCGATTGAATACAATATACTGCTTTTACTCCTTAAAAATAAGGGAAAGGTCTACTCAATAAACGAAATATATGAGAGCATATGGAACGAGGAGGCGATAGGCGCCGACAATACAGTTGCTGTGCACATCAGACATATCAGGGAAAAAATAGAGATAAATCCTAAGGAGCCACGCTATCTGAAGGTGGTCTGGGGAGTAGGCTATAAGATAGAGGACAACAAATGAAGCAGTATACGATAGGAAAAAAAGCGGCGGTCATAGTCTTACATCAGCTATGCATGATACTTATGGTAACAGGAGTGTTTGCCACAGGCTATGCATTCAGGCACGATGCGCATGGAAATATTGATATCTATACACTAATATCGCTTGCGGGTCTGGTAGGCAGCTTTGTGAGCCTGGCATATATGGCAAACGTGGCAGGCAGAAAATCAGAGGATGATTATACAATATACTATTTACCGATTGACAAGGTATACTCTGATGTGATGCTAGTGATATTTACACTGCTCATGGTATTTATGGGAAAAGTGATTTCAGGCGTGAAAAACCAGCATTTTGACTATGCATCACTCATTATGACGGCCGGCACATTTACTTTTTTGTTTGATCTGGCTTTTATTATTTTATACCAGAGCATTGTAAGGAAGATAAAAGGCAATATACTTTACACACACAGCCTGATGTACAAGGGCTATGAGCTTTTGAAAAGAGTTATTGAGAAAAAGGATATCCACACACAAAAAACCAAAGAGATAATGCGCATACAGGAGGCTCTTGAAGCTATCTCGGAAGGAGCGCTTGACACTACACTTAATGTCAATGAGTTTCATGGGCAGCAGAAAAAGGTGGCGGAGGCTGTCAACCATATACGCCAGGGTCTTATGAGCTCGGTAAATGAGAGTCTTAAAAATGAAAAATTAAAGGCAGACTTAATAACAAACGTATCACACGATATAAAGACACCTCTGACTTCAATAGTCAACTATGTTGACCTGCTTAAGAGGGAAAATCTGGAAAATGAAAATGCCAAATACTATATACATGTGCTGGAGGAAAAGTCACAGCGCTTAAAGCAGCTTACAGAGGATTTGGTAGAGACATCAAAGATTACCTCGGGAAATGTGAAGCTCAATATGCAAAAGCTTGATCTGGTTGAGCTTTTATACCAGACCGGAGGTGAATTCAATGAGCGATTTGAGTCGAGAAATCTGACAATAGTTACAAAAATTCCATCAGAACAGATATTTATCTATGCGGATGGGCGTCAGCTTTACCGCTCTATTGAAAATCTGTATACTAATGCCGCAAAATATGCACTGGAAAATACCAGAGTGTATGTAGAGCTTGAAAAGGCAGATAAAAAGGCAGTTTTTACAATAAAGAATGTGTCTAAGAACGAGCTTGACATAGTAAGCAACGGAAATATAGACCTGACAGAGCGTTTTGTGAGGGGAGAGAGGTCGAGAACTACTGAAGGAAGTGGACTTGGACTTTCGATTGCAAAGAATCTGACCCATTTGATGGGAGGAAAATTCGAAATTAAGGTAGATGGTGATTTATTTATTGCCACAATTACCTATAATATTATATAATAGTAAATAAAAGAATTTTGAAATACACATACGGAGGTAGAATAAGTGAAATTATATGAAAATGGTGCTTACCTTTTAAACGGTAAGGAAGTAATAATTGATGGACCGGATGCTCAGGCAGCTGTCAAAAGCAAGACCGGCATGGACATCGATAAACAGACAGCTAAGCAGGAGACAATTGCTTACGGTATTTTAAAGGAGCACAATACATCCGGCAATATGGACAAGCTTCAGATTAAGTTTGATAAGCTTACATCGCATGATATCACATTTGTAGGTATCATCCAGACAGCACGAGCTTCAGGACTTGAGAAATTCCCTATCCCGTATGTACTTACAAACTGTCACAACAGCCTTTGTGCAGTTGGTGGAACAATCAATGAGGATGACCACATGTTTGGTCTCACATGTGCAAAGAAGTACGGTGGAATCTATGTACCACCTCATCAGGCAGTTATCCATCAGTTTGCACGAGAGATGCTTGCCGGCGGCGGAAAAATGATACTTGGTTCTGATTCACATACACGTTATGGTGCACTTGGTACTATGGCAGTCGGCGAGGGTGGACCTGAGCTTGTTAAGCAGCTTCTTGAACAGACATATGATATTGATATGCCTGAGGTAGTAGGCATTTACCTGACAGGAGAGCCAATCAAGGGCGTTGGACCACAGGATGTCGCACTTGCAATTATCGGAGAGGTATTCGGAAACGGATTTGTAAAGAACAAAGTTATGGAGTTTGTAGGACCGGGTGTGTCTAATCTGAGCGTTGACTTCCGTATAGGTGTCGATGTTATGACAACAGAGACTACATGTCTTTCTTCTATCTGGAGAACAGATGACCAGGTTAAGGAATTCTTTGAGATTCACGGTAGGGCTGAGGACCACAAGGAGCTTAATCCGGGTGAGGTGGCTTACTACGACAGATTTATTGAGATTGATTTAAGCCAGATCCGCCCAATGATAGCTATGCCATTCCACCCAAGCAATACCTACACTATCGATGAGCTCAATGCAAACCTCATGGATATTCTCGATGACTGTGAGAAGAGAGCTGAGGTAAGCTTTGACGGCAAGGTGAAGCTTGATTTAAAGAGTAAGGTAAGAGACGGAAAACTGTATGTAGACCAGGGAATCATCGCAGGCTGTGCAGGCGGTGGATTTGAGAATATCTGCGATGCGGCTGACATATTAAACGGACATTCAATCGGAGCAGACGAGTTTACACTGAGTGTTTACCCGGCATCTACTCCAATATACATGGAGCTTGTGAAAAACGGAGCTGTAGCAAAGCTTCTTGAGACAGGTGCAATCGTAAAGACTGCTTTCTGCGGACCTTGCTTTGGTGCAGGAGATACACCTGCCAACAACGCATTCTCTATCCGTCATTCAACAAGAAACTTCCCTAACAGAGAGGGTTCTAAGGTACAGAACGGACAGATCAGCTCAGTGGCACTCATGGATGCACGTTCAATCGCTGCAACAGCAGCAAACAAGGGCTTCCTTACATCAGCAGCGGATATTGATGTCAACTTTACAAAGCCAAAATATTTCTTTGACAAGACTATATATGAGAACCGTGTATTTGACAGCCATGGAGTGGCAGATCCTTCAGTTGAAATCCAGTTCGGACCAAACATCAAGGACTGGCCGGCAATGAGCGCGCTTCCTGAGAATATGCTCCTTAAGGTGGTTTCAGAGATTCATGATCCTGTTACTACAACAGATGAGCTCATTCCTTCAGGAGAGACATCTTCATATCGTTCAAACCCTCTTGGACTTGCAGAGTTCGCACTTTCAAGAAAGGATCCTGAGTATGTAGGCAGAGCAAAGGAAATCCAGAAGGCCCAGAAGGCTATAGAGAGTGGTGAGTGCGCAGGAAAGGCTGTTCCTGAGGTTGCTGAAATCATGGGAGTAGTAAAGAAAAAATTCCCTGAGGCAAGCCATGAGAATATGGGCTTCGGAAGCACAATTTTTGCTGTTAAGCCGGGTGACGGCTCAGCAAGAGAGCAGGCTGCCAGCTGCCAGAAGGTACTCGGAGGCTGGGCAAATATCGCAAACGAGTATGCCACAAAGAGATACCGTTCAAACCTTATCAACTGGGGAATGCTTCCATTCATCATCGATGAGGGAGAGCTTCCGTTCCACAACCTCGACTATATCTTCCTTCCGGGAATCAAGAAGGAAATCGAGGATGCAAAGACGGAGTTTGAGGCATATGTTGTCAAGGATGGTGAATTAAAGCCATTTACACTGAAGATGGGTGAGCTCACAGATGATGAAAGAGAGATAATATTAAAGGGATGTCTCATCAACTATAATCGTAAATAAGGAGAGTTTAATCCGATGGAAGAAACCGGAAAAGCTGGTAAAAAATCAAACATTGAGATAAATGCAGATAAGGGTGCGAAGCAGAATTCGCACCCGGGGCGTGAGGAATGGCCACATCTGATCAGAATAGGTGTCATGGTATTTGTCACGTTTGCAGTCAGTATACTGTTTTTCTTTGCACTGTACAGATTTGAGGGCTTTGCAGGCATATGGAGCAAGCTGCTTGCGGCAGCAATGCCTATTATAATGGGACTTGTGCTTGCATACCTGATGAATCCTGTCATGCTGTGGCTGGAAAGATGCTTTAAAAAGCTTCTTTCCAAAAAGATGAAAAGCGAAAGCAAGCTGCGAAAGGTTTCAAGAGCTCTTGCAATCACAGGCTCGGTTATTATTCTTGTAGCGATTATTTCGCTCCTCATTGCGGCTATTGTGCCTTCTGTCATAGCAAGTATATCGGGACTTATGAAGACACTGCCAAATGATGTTGCGGCATTCATTAACATGATAAAGAACGGCAATTTCGGGGACAGCAAAATTGCTGAGCTCGCGAGCACAGGTTTACAGAATGCAACCGACTACATTGAGGATTATGCCACAGAAAAGCTGATTCCTGAGGCACAGAAGTATGTTGCACAGATTACAACCGGTGTGATTTCGGTAGTCAGAGGTTTATTCAATTTCATTATCGGAATAATCGTGATGGTCTATGTGATGAGTATTCAGGAGACTCTTGCAGGACAGAGCAAAAAGATAATATATGCTGTCTGCAAGCCAAAGACAGGCAATATCATCATTGAGACGATCAGAAAGACAAATGAGATTTTTGGAGGCTTCATAAGCGGTAAGATTATAGATTCACTGATTATAGGTGTGATTGCATATTTCGGATGTCTGATTTTAAGGATTCCATCATCGGTGCTCGTTGCAGTGATTATCGGCGTCACAAATGTGATTCCGGTATTCGGACCGTTTATCGGTGCAATTCCATCGTTACTCATAGTAGTAATTCAGAGTCCGTGGCATGCGCTTTATCTTCTGATATTTATTGTCGTGCTGCAGCAGGTGGATGGTAATATAATAGGGCCTAAGATACTTGGCTCATCTACCGGTCTTTCGACCTTCTGGGTTATGTTTGCCATACTAATCGGCGGAGGAATGTTTGGTTTTCTTGGAATGTTACTTGGTGTTCCAACCTTTGCTGTGATATACTATATTGTGAAAAGAGTTGTTAATTATGCTCTCAGGAAAAAGAAGCTTCCTGAGGACACAAGGGATTATACAAAGACAACAGGCGTAGATACCAAAAATAATAAGCTTAAATACGAGTAGGTGAAATAAGTGGATAAATACGAATACAATCTCAAGCTGGATCAGATAAAAGCCCTAAGCGCCGAGGAGGGCTATATGAGCGCAGCAGAGATTGCGGATAGCATAAATTGGAACAAAATTAAAAATGTAAATACACTCGTTAAAATCGGCGAAATCTACGAGAAGGCCGAAAGATACCAGGATGCAAGGGACATACTTTTAATGGCCTATGACCGTTCACCAATCGGCAGGATGATTATATACAGACTGGCTGAGGTCGCCATCAAGATGGGTGATTATGATGCTGCTACAGAGTATTATGATGAGTTTGTTGAGATAGCGCCTCATGATGATATGAAGTATGTATTAAGATATGCCATCAAAAAAGGGCAGGGAGCTTCATTTGATGAGCTTATCACTATTCTTGAAGAGTACAAGGATGAAGAATACACTGAGGAGTGGGCATATGAGCTTGCATATCTATACCACAAGGCCGGAAAAGCCGATAAGTGTATAGATGCCTGCGATGAGCTCATTCTGTGGTTCGGAGACGGACCATATGTGGAGCGTGCGCTGGAGCTTAAGATGCTTTATCAGCCACTTACCAAGGCTCAGGAGGAAAAGTACAGACGATTCAAGGCAGAGAAGGAAAAGCCGGCTAAGATAAATGATGAGGCTGAGGTCACTGAGATAGGTGCCATGGAGATGGTAAAGGGCGGAGAGATAGTGCATGATGACGTAACTATTCCGCAGATTACTGTAAATCAGGAGAAGTTCAATACTGTAAATTTACAGCAGGAGATTGCCAAGGGTATGCAGCAGATCATGGAGGCCAAGGGCAAGAATGAAGTTGCTGATACGATGGATACCATCAAAAAGATAGTTGAGGATATTCCTTATCTCAAGCTCGAAAAGGAGCAGGAAGAGTATGTACAGCAGCCGGAAGAGACAGAGCATATCGCTACAGATGAAGAGATAGATGGTTCACTTAAGTTGAATTTCAAGGAGCTTTTGGGTGAAGACGCTGACGGACAGATGTCTATGGTCATGAGTGAAAAGACTCAGCTTGAGCATCAGATTACAGGACAGATGTCTATACAGGATGTGCTTGAAGAATGGGAAAAGACCAGACATGCGGCTGAAATTGCACTTAAAGAGGCTGAGCAGCAGAAGCTTGAGTCAGCTAAGGCAAGAGCTCTTCAGGAGGCAGGAGACATCATGGAGAGACTAAATGATGTCATTCCAAAGCTGGATGCAGGTGTCACTCCGAAGGAACTTCTTGAGGAGGAGTATTTGAAGGTGCCGGTTGATATTATAGAGCAGAAAGCTGCCGTGAAGGAGCCTGAAGAAGAGCAGAAACCGGATATGCAGGAGCTTTATGCAGATGAGACTGTGGATGAAGTACAGGAGCCGCAGGAAGCACCCAAAGAGGCTATAGACGAAGCACAGGAGCCGCAGGAAGCACCGGAAGAGGCTATAGAAGAAGCTATAGAAGAAGTGCAGGAGTCACGGGAAGTACCTGAAGAGGCTGCAGATGAAGCCAGGGAACCGGTTGGAGAGCCGGAGGATATAATTATGGCAGAGGAGTCTGAGAAAGACGAGATACTCATGCAGCCGACTACCATGATGCCTGAAATAACAGATGATATGTTAAATGTCGATGATGATACATCAGATGATGAGACTTCACAGGAGAAAGAAAACGTTTCTGAGAAGAGAGATTTTGATCATGTGACATCATTTATCGAGCAGGAAATAGCCAAGATGACAGCAAAAAATCCGGGACTGGAGAAGAAGCTGGATATGGCTAAGACAAGAAAAATGCCGGATATTTCATTGCCGGAGGATTTAGACAGCGAAGAAGATGACTCGAAATTGAAAGAAACAAAACATATAAAAGAGCTTACAAGCGAACAGAAAGCTATTTTTTCATATTTCATACCGGTAAAGGGTATGGAGGATCAGATCTGCAAGGCATATAATGCAGTGCTTGATCATTTCAACAGGAAAGAAAACGCATCCACAGGCAACCTCATTATACAGGGAGAGCAGGGTTGCGGAAAGACAATGCTTGCTACAAGCTTTATAAAGGTATTACAAAAAGATGGTGAACAGCTTACAGGAAAGATGGGCAAGATTGATGCTGCCGCACTCAATAAAAAGGATGTGCAGCAGGTAGTCAGAAAGATAACAGGAGGCTGTCTCATCATAGAAAGAGCCGGTGATATCGACCGCAGCATAGCTGCCCAGCTATCATTTTTGATGGAGCATGATATTACAGGAACACTCTATATACTTGAGGATACATCAAAGGGTATAAAGAAGGCTCTCTCAATGGATGAGGGCTTTGCATCCAAGTTCACGGAAAAGATATCGGTTCCTATTTTTACAAATGATGAACTCGTATTGTTTGCCAAATCGTACTCTGCAGAGCTTGGGTACAAGATAGATGAGATGGCTATTCTGGCATTGCATAACAGAATCAGCAATATTGAGAGGATAGACCAGGCTACCACTCTGACAGAGGTCAAGGATATAATTGACGAGGCCATAGACAGGGAGGCTCACAGCGGACTTAAGAAGGCTATAAGTATTCTGACAGCCAGGCGATATACAGATGATGACCGAATTGTACTCAAAGAGGATCATTTCAGGGAAAAATAAATACTTATGGGGGGTATATATATGTGTAATTTTACAGCAATGGATTGTTACCTGTTTGGTCAGGCAACACACTATGATATCTACAAGAAGATGGGTGCTCACTTAGCTGAGCGTAAAGGAAAAAAAGGAGTGTGCTTTGACGTCTGGGCGCCACATGCGAGGGAAGTATACGTGTTTGGTGAGTTTAACGACTGGAATGAGACCAGTCATGAGATGAAGCGTGTAGAGCCGGAAACCATGGGAGTGTATGAGCTTTTTGTACCGGGAGCGCAAAAGGGTCAGATGTATAAGTTTATTATAGTCACTGAACAGGGTGATAAGCTGTACAAGGCGGATCCATACGCAAACTACGCAGAGCTTCGTCCGGGAACAGCGTCAATCATCACAGATATCGAGCACTTCACATGGACTGACAAAGAGTGGATGGATAAGAGAGCAGCAAAGTCAGATGCTGATGTATATTCTTCACCTATGGCTATATATGAGTGCCATCCGGGCTCATGGATGAGACATCCGGGCAGAGATGATGAGGGCTTTTATACATACAGAGAGCTTGCAAAATCACTCATATCCTATGTGAAAACTATGGGATATACACATATTGAGCTTATGGGTATTTCAGAGTATCCGTTTGATGGCTCATGGGGATATCAGGTGACAGGCTACTATGCACCTACATCGAGGTATGGAGAGCCTGAGGATTTTGCATACTTTGTTGATCAGTGCCATAAAAATAATATCGGAGTAATCCTTGACTGGGTACCTGCACATTTCCCAAAGGATGCGCATGGACTTGCCAATTTCGACGGAACAGCCACATATGAGTATGCAGACCCAAGAAAGGGAGAGCATCCTGACTGGGGCACAAAGATATTTGACTACGGTAAGAATGAAGTAAAGAACTTCCTTATCGGAAGTGCACTTATGTGGATAGAAAATTACCACGTAGACCGACTCCGTGTGGATGCAGTTGCGTCAATGCTTTATCTTGACTATGGAAAGAACGACGGACAGTGGGTGCCAAACAAGTTTGGAGGAAATAAGAACCTCGAGGCAGTAGAGTTTTTCAAGCATATCAATACACTCATACTTGGAAGAAATCACGGAACTGTAATGATAGCCGAAGAGTCTACCGCATGGCCAAAGGTAACAGGCAAGGTAGAGGAAGACGGACTGAACTTCAGCTACAAGTGGAACATGGGATGGATGCATGACTTCCTTGATTATATGAAGCTGGATCCATATTTCCGTAAAAATAACCACAACAAGATGACATTTGCGATGAGCTATAATGAGAGTGAGAAATATATTCTGGTACTGTCACATGATGAGGTGGTACATCTGAAGTGTTCTATGCTCAACAAAATGCCGGGCTTAGAAGGGGATAAATTCAAGAACCTCATGGCAGGATATGCATTTATGATGGGACACTGTGGAAAGAAGCTTCTTTTCATGGGACAGGAGTTTGCACAGAAGCAGGAGTGGAGTGAGGAAAGAGAACTCGACTGGTATCTGCTTGAGAATCCGGAGCATAAAAAGATCCAGAACTGGGTAAAGGAGCTGCTTCACCTCTATAGGAGAAACCGCTGTCTGTATGAGCTGGATTCAAGCTGGGAAGGCTTTGAATGGATAAATGCAAACGATGCAGACAGAAGCATCTTCAGCTTTATCAGAAAGAGTAAGGATGGCAAGAATAATATGCTCTTTGTCATCAATTTCACACCGGTAGAGAGACCTGATTACAGAGTCGGAGTGCCAAAGCACAAGACATATCAGCTCGTTTTAGATAGTGAGGATCCTAAGTTTACCGGCAAAACGGTACAAGCGCCTGTAAAGAAGGCTGCAAAGGGCAGAGGCAAGGCAGCAAAACAGTCATATAAGAAGCTGGACTATAAGGCAGTCAAATCAGAGTGTGACGGCAGACCATTTTCATTTGCTTATCCACTTGCGCCTTACGGAGTTGCTGTATTTAAATACTAATATACCGGTAAACAGCAGGGTAAAGGACCGCGCCAATTTAAGGCGCGGTCTTTATTTTTGCGTATTATATGTCGATATAAAATAAAAAGATAACTATTCAGAACCACTGAGAACAAAAAAACTGATGCGTCATGCTTGCATGTAAGCAGCAGATTTTCTTGTTCTCAAGGTGGCTCTGAACAGTTGGATAAAAAATACGAGGTATGAATATCCATAAATAAAGGCTGCAGAGATGGTATATATGCAGGTCACGGAGCAGGAAATATGCAGATAGAGAATTTGATTAATAAAAGCACAGATACGAAAAATACGGACACAAAAACCATAAATGACATGACAGCGGGTATGCGTGTGTCAGACTACATAAAGACAGACAGCAGTGACAATATGTCAAAAAAGGCGGCTGTTGTCGGTTCGTCAAACTCTGTTGATATGTCGGATACGATATATGCAAGACCACAGGCTAAAAACGAAGCCGGGAACAACGATGGCACAGATATGGCAGAAAATCTGCTAAATGATATGAATCAGACCTCAGAAAACAGGCGAAATGATATGATTGTCACTGCAAGCACCACCACGAGTGATGATTACAAAGCTGCAAAGGATGACGGATACGATGTCATTGTCACTGAGACCGATAAGATAAAAGCAGTGCTGGCAAAGGCAGGTGTAGATATATCCATATATGGAGATGATCTGAGCAGGGAGCAGCTTACAGACATCACGGGAAGCCAGACTGAAGCGGCCATGCTTGTCAATCAGATGAAAGCATATGATATTCCTGCTACAGATGACAATATAAAGGCAGGTACAGATGCCATAGACCGGGCAAAGAGCCTTACAAATATATCCAATGAGACAAAGGCATATTTGGTCAGAAATAACATGAATCCGACGGTTTCCAATGTATACAAGGCTACGTACAGCAGCAGTCAGGTACAAGATTACAGGCAGAAAACCAAAATGACGGAGATATCAGATGAGCTGTTTGATGAGCTTAAGCCACAGCTTAAACAGATATTAGAGGAAGCTCATATAGACAGTAGTGATGAGAATCTGAATCAGTGCAGATGGCTGATAGATGAAGATATAGCCGTTACACCTGACAATGTGCTGCTTGCGAATCAGATAGACGGCATTACCGCAGCAGGAGAAAATGTGAGCAGTGATTTTTATGCAAGGGCAGTGACAGAAGCACTGGCAATGGGAAAAAAGGCTACAGATGCCACTATGTCACAAGATGGTCTGACATTTGACATGGCAAAGAAAGCCTGTGATGTATTAGGTGAGGCGACTGCAGATGACATTGTCACATTAGAGTCAGATAACATACCTGTCACGATAGAGAATCTGTCAAAGCTTATAGCTGCAAGGGGCAAGGATAGTGCAGCATCGCAAGCCTCAGCGAATAAAGCTGCGGATAATCAGATTACAGACAGCCGGGAAGCAAGGCTTGTGACAGCTCAAAGAAAGCTTGAGGAAGCGAGACTTTCCATGACAGCAGAAGCCAACCTTTCACTCATAAAAAAAGGAGTTTCAATAGACACAGAGCCTATTGAACGTGTAGTGGAGCTGCTTAAGCAGCAGGAAAATAAATACTACGGAGCGCTGTTTGGTGAGAGCAGTGTAGAGGCATCTGATGATAGGGTACGTATGTACAATAATGTATGTGATATTTTCAATCAGCTGAAGCAGCAGCCGGCTTATGTACTGACCCTGGAATCCGCTGATGACACTGTGTATGAGCTGTATACAGCAGGCAAAGCAATGAAGCAGTCATTAGAAGCAGCAGCCTCAGGATATGAGACTCTTATGACATCACCGCGGGCAGATATGGGAGACAGTATATCAAAAGCATTTCAGAATGTGGATGATATACTTAAAGAGCTTCAGATAGATACATCTGAAAGCAATCGCAGGGCTGTGCGGATACTTGCGTACAACAGTACCGAGATCACAGAGGACAATATAAAGCAAATAAAGTCTGTAGATGAGCAGGTGCAGAGAGCATTCAGCGATATGACACCGGCGGTGACGATTGAGATGATAAAAAGAGGCATATCACCGCTTGATATGAGCATGAGTGACATAAGTGACACTGCCAGACGGATAAAATCAGAAAATCCTGACGAAAGGGATGAGAAATTCAGCGAGTTTCTCTGGAAGCTTGAAAAGAAAAATGAAATCTCAGAGGAGGAAAGAGACTCGTATATAGGCATATACAGGCTTATTTCACAGGTGGAGCAGTCAGATGGTGCTGTGATAGGCTCACTTGTTAATCAGGGAGCAGATATTACAATGAAAAATCTGCTTACAGCGGTCCGGGTACGAGGAAAGAGTGCCATGGACTATAAGGTGGACGATACCTTTGCCGGAGTGGACAGTGTAAGCAGGGGCATTAAAATTGACTCACAGATAGAAAGCGCATATCATACAAACTGCCTAAGGGATGTGCTTGATACACTTTCACCTGAGAAAATGGAGTTTGTGCAGTATGACAGCTGGCTTGATATGACTCCGGAGCAGTTAAGGCAGGCTGTATATGAGGCCAACGAGGATAACGCACTGTCAGAGCAATATGCCACAGAACAGCTAAGACAGTTCAATCAGGCAGTTTCGGTGCCTGAGAACGTATATGCTTTTCTAGAGAAATATGATGTAAAAACAACCGCGGTAAACCTCATGGCTGCGTCACGGCTAATGAAAAATCCGTCAGAGGCAGTAAGAAATCTCTGGAAGCGTGGAGACAGTGCTACGGCAAGGGCTCTTTTGGATGAGACTCTCAGACGGTTTTCGGAGTCGGTCAAAAATCCAAAGAAGCTTGCGCAGGCGCAGGAAACGCTGGCTGATACAGCAGAGCATGTTATGGATTCGATGATTATAGAGGATAGGCACACCGGTTCAATAGACCTCAGACAGATGAAGTTATTATGCAGTCAGCTAAGGATAGCTTCAAATATGTCGAGACAGGAAAACTATATTGTACCAATAGAGACTGCTGACGGGGTCACAGGGATGAAGCTTCGCATAGTAAGAGGTGAAGATAAAAAGGGACTGGTTGACATATTCCTTGAGGATAAAAAATGCGGCAGGGTAGCTGCATATTTTGAGGCAAAGGAAAACTCAGTATCTGCTATGATAGTCACAGACGATGAGCAGACTAAAAAGCTGTTTGAAGACAATATCACTATGTTTGAGGCAGGAATAAGTGATGGTGAACAGCGTGTGCGCATAGATGTGGCACTGGAGCATGATATATCTGCAAAAGAGTCTAAGATGTCAGATATGAAATCAAATACTGAGTCAGATAATGAAACTAAAAAGCAGCTTGATGGCAGTGAAAGTGTCCAGACAACCAGACTATATCACATCGCAGAGCAGTTTATTGTAAATGTCCAGAGGGTGATTGCACAAGATAGTCTGTAACACCGATATATATTGCATGTGCCAGGTCATCCTGATAGTTTTTGTCAGTAAGAAGAAGTGTCTCAGCAGGATTACTCAAGAATCCACATTCTACGATTACGGTCGGGGATGTGGATTTTTTAAGTATAAAGTATTCTTTATTGGGCTTAATGCTTCGTGGCTTTGCGACACAAAGAGAAGTGTTTAAAGCTCCAAGGACAGAGGATGCGAGCTCTTTTCCTGCATCAGAGGCTTCATAATAGAATACCTGTGGACCGCAGCTTGAATTGTCCTCAAAGCTGTTTTGATGGATACTGATGCTGACTGCCACATTGCTTTTAGACATCAGGGCAGTTCTCTTTGTGAGATCATCTGTCTTTGGATGCTTGGAATTATCCGGGGCGAGGTCGCAGTCGGTGGTTCTGGTCATGACAACAGTAAAGCCTCTGTTTTCAAACAGCTGTTTAAGAGCCATTGCAATACTCAGGTTGACATCCTTTTCCATGACGCCGGAGGTGGAAATCTTACCGGGATCACTTCCACCATGTGCTGGTTGTAGTTTACGCAAATTGTGATATGTATTCCCCAGTATATATGGGGAGTTAGAAATGTATTGAGATTAGATAGCCTTTTTCTCCAAGTCCTCACAGTAAACGCTTGAAAATAAATGTTCCAGTTCATTTCCGAAGTTGTATGAGATTTTAAGTTTGCGGTTTTCATAAACTGTTATCTGGTCTATCATTTCCACAATAATATCTCTGTCTAATTCTTCAATGTCTTTCAGTTCCAACAACCGCCTTAACCACGGTGTTTCAAAAACATCTTCTGTTACACTTTCCTTTTTCTTTTCTTCCAGCGTTTCAATCTGTTTGGAGTAAAGCGTTTCTTTTTGTTGATAGTCCTCTCGATAAGAAAGAAATTCTTCTTTAGAAATCAGTTCGTCTTTGTAATCTTCATAAATTGACTTTTTCAGTTTCTTTACTCTTTCAAGTTCTGTTTTTAACTTTGTCAGTTCTATGTCAGTTGATTTTCTGATTTTTGTTGCTGTGAAAGATTGTGATTTTACAAGCTCCTGCAAATTCTCTACATTGCGGATAATCTGCTTTAAATCGCCCAGCACAATATCATTCAATACTTGAAATGGGAGAGTATGCGGAGTGCAATAGTCCTTTCCACTTCTTTTGTAAGTTCCACAATAGAATGAATAAGACCTGCTTCCGTCTGCACGTCGCCAGAAATTTTTCATCATTGCCCGACCACAATCGCCACACTTTATAAAGCCTGCAAAGATATTTTTATTTGTTTCCAAGTCAATATCCCTATGCTTCTTTGTCAGCAGTTTTTGTACCTTATCCCACAGTTGACGGTCTATAATCGGTTCATGCGTATTTTCAACTCTTATCCAGTTTTCTTTCTCAACTGGTCGCTGTTTGCTTCTCATACGCTGATGTTTCTTCCCTTGTATCATGTTGCCGATATACATTTCATTTTTCAACATGATATTTACTGTTGAATACGTCCAATAGGAAGTTTTCTCCAAACGGTTGCAATTTTTATAATTTTCACCGTTGAGCTTTTTATATTCCGACGGACAAAGGATACCCTCTGCATTTAGTATTTTTGCAATGCTTTGTTTTCCTATTCCTTGTGCATACATAGTAAATACTCTTTTTACAACTTCGGACGCATATTCATCAATCACAAGTTTATTTTTATTTGCAGGAGATTTCTTATAACCATAGCTTGTAAAAGCTCCGATAAATTCTCCTGCTTTCTGCTTTGATTTTACAGTCGCTTGAACTTTATTAGAAATATCTCTGGCATACTGTTCGTTAAATATATTTTTAATAGGAAGTAACATATCGTATGCCTGCTTCATACTATCAATATTATCTGTTACAGAAATAAAACGAACATTAAGCTCTGGAAATATTCTTTCCAAATATCGCCCCGTATCAATGTAATCTCGTCCAAAACGGGAAAGGTCTTTTACAACAACACAATTTACCTTGTTATCTTCAATGTCAGCAATCATTCTATGAAAGTCTGGTCTATCGAAATTCGTTCCCGTAAAACCGTCATCAATATAAACATCATATAAGATAAAGTCATCATGCTTATTCACATATTCTGTTAAAAGTTTTCTCTGATTTCCTACACTATCGCTTTCTTCCTTATCTCCGTCCTCTCGTGATAATCTGATATAAATAGCTACGTTAAATAAGCTTGAACCTTTTTGATAAATCATTTTTCCACCTATTCAACTGCCGTACCTATAATAATATCATACAATAAAGTACGGCTTCTTTCCATGATTTTCAAAGGTTTTCCCCTCTTGATATGCGTTTTTAATATGAGATTTCACGATACGGATAAGTAATTCTTCTACAGAAAATTTACATAAAAATTCTCGTTCTACAATATATTGTGCAGGTTTTTTTTTAGTCAATGTATCAGCTCCCTTAATCAACTATCTATTCTCAACATACGCACATAGGCTTATCCAATATGCGTATTTTTCACAATGTTACAGAAGCAAACAGATGGTATTGGAAAGCTTTGTTAGTATCTCAACTATTCCCATTCTTGTGGGCAGAACTGCACCATATCGGTACGGAAAGGTGTGATTTGTTGCAGGAATTTGAAAAGATTTGAAAAAATTTTCGGATACAAAAAAGCCCGCACAAAACATGAATTTTGTGCGAGCTACTGGGATAGTGTATTTAATTGTAGATAGTATGCTGTTAAATCAGATTTGAATATATCGAATTGTACTTAAAGCTTAAAGGCACATTCATCACTCCATTTTTGGTTTGGATGTTTCAATGTAATAAATATGTTCCTTGTTCCACTGTTTTAAACAAAAACAAAATTCGATAACAGCCAAAGCAATATTATATGTATGGGATAGAAAATATAAAAGAGATATTTACACTTTTTTCCTCGTTGATGATTGTATGATAGTATTAGCGGAAGAGCAAGAACCATAATCCACTGATACTGAATTGTAAATATATTCCCTCCTACATCCATAGGAGAAATTCCACCTATTATAGACAATAGATATTCCATACCATGGGAAAGCCCTGTTCCTATTATCGGAATTAATTCCTTGATTTTCCATAAAATAATGGGAACAATATTAGTGGACATAAAAAACATATACACAACAACAAATATCATATACGACAGAATAAGTCTTTTCTTGTTGTCATAAGCTAAATACATTATAATTCCTAAAACAACAAAAATAAGTCCCCCTTCCGTTGTAAACACACTTCCCAAAAGAGCTGGTATCAAATAGAAGCATATTGTTTCCGTATACATATTACTAATTGAACTCAGATAACCACATACTATACATACAATAACTTGATAAGCAATATATAAACTTAGTACTTTTATCCAGGAAACAGCCTTTTGGTTTTTTCTTATTTCTAAGATTTCACATATGCATGCAACGATAAATAATGTTCTAAAGAAATTTAATTCAATTTGTGTACTCATTTGAATAACAGCCATCACAATACTTGCTAAATATAGCCTCAATATATACATCCGCTTAGAACTAGTATACTTTACGCCATTAACAACACCAAAAATAAAAATAGGTGCAGCGATTCGTCCTATCCAATGTAACGGCAAAGACATTGGCAAATCAGGAAAGAAATAAGCTATATGGTCTAAAAACATAGCAATCATAGCTATTATTTTTAACTGAAATATATTCATTAACAATACTCCTTGATTTTATTTTAAAAATATGATATTACAAATTAATCAAAAAAACAAGGTGAAAGGAGAAATTTCATGTATAAGATATCCAAAAAAAATATTTTCGCTTCTTTATTGGCAGTGTCTATGATTTTCACAATGATGTCGACAACTGTTGTTCATGCTCAGTCAGTTAAAGATGGAAGTAATGAGGTAACCGTTACACCAAATGTTGGAGTTTCTTATGTTTCTCCAGAAGAAACTATTGAAACAAGAGGTACATCAAGACCTAGTAAGGTATGGAACATCAAGAGTAAAGGGCAATACGATTTTGCTGGTTCCTCTCATTATCAAAACTTGTATACTAATTATAAGTTTACAGGAAAAACGAGTTATAAGGTTTATGTAGAGAACACCGGAGATAATCCAATTACTGTGACAGCTAAAAGGCTTACTAAGACTTATGGCTCTACAAAAATTAGTGCTGGTAAAACTGGTTCTTTTGAGTTTTCTAATATTAAAAGCGATACTGAGTTTTATATTGTTTTTGAAGGAAATGGATACTCATTTAGCGGATATGTAAAATAACTTAAATACAGAAGAGAGTAAACGTTATGCTTGCTCTCTTTTTATATTAGAATCCTCCAGCTGCTACCCCTATGTAGAACAAGCTCATACTGCGATACCTGAGTCGCCTTTGTCTGATTATTAAGAAATTATACGGCAACGCGTGCTTTCACATTGCTTGTCTGTTCTCTCTTAAATTTCTTCTTTTTCTTATATTTTCGTTGTTTTCATCACTTGCGTTATCTACAACCTCCATGCCCCGGGTCAATTACAATAACGGTGGAATTAGTGTTTTTGCCGGTATTTTTTGCAAGAGCACAGACACCTCTTCCGAGGTAGAAGGACAGAATAAAGAGAGCTAAAATAAGACAGTATTTGTTTTTCTTAATAATGTACATATATTTTTTCATATAAGATACCTATAAAAAACCCGATGCACATAGAAGGCATCGGGTGTGTTTGTATATTATATGATTGGCTGATATCATTTATAACCTATAAAAGGTACTGAGTTAGACTGTAGCTGTAAAGGTACGGCCTCTTTCAGTAAGCCTTAAGCAATCAGTTCAGATATTTGATAACAGTATCCCAGACAGATGAATTCTCAAAGCCAAGCTTCCAGAATGCTGCACCGGCGAGCTTATTGTCGTCGACGAGCTTGAGCCTTTTCTCTAAAGATGTACTGTCCTCGAGCCATACCTTGTACAGCTTGTTGGATGCAGACCACTCAGCGTAGTTCTGACCGGATTCCTCATCAAGAGCAGCAGTGGCATTGTTTGTGGCAAGCTGTGCTGCAGCTGCGTCCATACTATATACCTGTGAGGCAACAGTGTACTTCGACTGATCCTCGGTATCGGTTACGGCATCATCGTCCTCCTTTGGAGTGAGCTCCCATATTCTGGTATAAAAAGGCATGCCGAGAATAATCTGGTCAGCGGGAACCTCCTTCAGAGTGGATTCAACACCCTCAGTTACCCACGGAATGGAAGAAACTGAGCCGGCATCAGAGCCCTTATAGTGTTCATCGTATCCCATAATCACAATATAATCGGCAAAGTTTGCCATATCAGAGCGATTGAAGAACTTGTTGAAGCTGGCAGGTACTGTGACATCAACTGAAAGTGATATACCGTTATTGTGACACTTTATGGCGAGCTCTCTGATAAACTCGATGTAAGAGTCTCCATATGCTGCTTCTGTGATATTTTCAAAGTCAATATTTACACCATCAAGCTCATAGTTAAATGCAGCCGACATAATCTGATTGATCAGGGTAGTTCTCGTGGATGTATGTGTGAGCACATATGCCGCATCTACATCAGTATTTTCAAAGTTGCTGAACAGTCCCCATACCTCGATGCCCTGGGAATGGCAGTAGCTGACATAATCCTTGCTTGCTATATCTGCCAGATTACCGTTGTTGTCATTTAAATAAAACCAAGTTGGTGACATTACATTTATGCCCTTGGTTGATGAAATTACCTGGGGCACTTTACTGTTTGCTGACTGGCTTGTTACCTGATTCCAGGCAAGACAGATATCCTTATCCTTCTTGATATGCGTAAAGGTCTCTTCCTCATAGTCAGGATTCGTAAGCTTGGTTTTTTTGCTCTCGGACAGAGCCTTGCTCTTTATATATCCAATAACACCATCCTCAGTGGCAACCTTATCCCATTTGTCACCGGAATCAAGAATAGTAATCTTGTCATCCTTTTTCACCTCTTTTAGAATAGGGCTCTTTATGCCGCCCTTCACGCGGACCTGGGTAGACTTGTTTACAGTGGCACTGTCTATTTCATCCCATTTGCTTGTGATGACGATGCGTGCCGGGTCATCATATGACTTAAAGGTGATATTGGAGTACTGTTTTACATAGTCTAAAGCGATAAGCGCAGAGTCAGAGGTGGCTTTCACGATCGGATAGCCAAAGTCATTGGTCTGCTTGGTGACACTGTAGCTATTGCTGTCAGCCGCCGCTGAGATGATATCAGATGCGGTTGTGTAAAGAAGCACATTCTCATTTGCATCCCAGTAAAATCTGGAATTTAATGAGTCGTGAACAAATTTGTAATCAACGTATATTTTTTTATCTATTATTTTAGCCTTGTAATCGGATAGCTCATTATCTACAATGAGAGCAGCCTCATCATCAGAAGAGATATTGAAATACTCTTTAAGATCCTCTGTCTTTTTCGTAGGGGTGTATTTATTGATAAGAGCAGTTATACCCATTATTATTACAACGAGGATAATAAGTCCGGTTACTATAAGTGCAGGCAATAATTTCTTTTTCATGTGTAAAAATCCTTTCCTATTATTTGGTGTCGAAATTGCTTAAGCTAATTATACCATTGTGAAAAAGCATATTCAAATAATATGAAATAAATTTGTAATAAATTAAGAAATTTGTTTATGCATTTTGGCGCGGAAGGAGCAAAAGCTTCCCCCGCGCACATAGCTTTCTTTTTAAAATATGTCTTTTGGTTGTCTTTTTGCATTTAAACGGGGTAAAGGACCAAAAATATGCTGACATCGATTTCTTGTATAATTGAGAAAAAATGATATTAATCATTAATTATTGATAGTTTATAGAAATTGATATTTCCGGAGCTTTCCACACCCAATTTAATTGCTGATTTTTAGTTTCGTTTAATTTGATAAAATATCTGTAAAAATTCCAATATATAAATATAGTTTATTCTTCTATAAAAATACCTCCGTCTATATATAATGATTATGAGTAAAAACTGATAAGTAACAAATGGCCCTATGTCATGAAGCGCTCTGTGGCATTAAAAGTATAAACCCTCCGAAGGCTTCGGACATAAAATTGATAAACAGCTGGTTAAAGATGTCATTTTGCATCGTGATATTAATTCCTTTCTGATATCTTATCCAGAGTGCCAAACAGGCTGGTATTGATGAGGAACGGGTCCTCTAAGTAAGGAAAGTCTACCACCGGATACTTAAAATGTTTATGGTTAATTGTCTTTTTCTTTTCCACGAGATTAAACAATATTTTTACGCTTTCTGAATCAGTTATTTTGTTTGAATTGAATAGCTCGATAATTCTGTTCAAAGCGCCCCGGTTCCATTTACTTATTGTACACACAGCGATTCTTACGTCACACCTCATAAATTCCTTTAAGGTGTTTGGATTAAGTATGCCGAAATCAATAATCACACGCTCGTATCTCATGTTTAAAATCTCAGTTAGTGTGGACATGACTGCGTGAGGAAAGAAATCTACATTCTTATAAGTAAAAACCTTTTCGTCTGCTGTCTTTGACAGTGAAAGAATTTCGTGTGTACCATTCAGCTCAACATAGGCGGTTCTATACATGCATTTATTGCTCATATAATTACAAAGAGCAAGGCTTATATGTGTTGTGCCTACATTGTGAACGCTGCCACAGACCCCAACTAACTGTGGTGCAGAATGGACTTTCTTAAATATCCTTTTAAAGTGTCTGATAGTGATGCTCCTCCCTTTAGTTCTAACAGCTTTTGAATCAGCGTTTCCTTTTGAACTGAGTTCTTAAACATATCGCTGTCATAAGGAAAGTGATAAACACTGCAATTAAGTAGTGCCGCAATCGCGGAGGCATCCTGTCTGCTGCACATATTACATATAACACTCAGGGAAGCTGTCATTTTTTTGAGAATAGAATGATTCCTGTAGATATCATTCAGATGCCAAAAGCCGCCGTTACATACATATAATACGAGATCCATGTCATATATTTTCTCGTTGCACACATCAGTGCCAAGGTCGTATATCTGTATAGCATCCTTTGGAATATTAAACTGTATACCGTCACTGTAGTCGGGTATGCCCTGAAAGCTTTTGTAATAATAATATCCGTTTTTCTGCTTAAAAATCTGCAGTCCGTCGTGATTACCATGGCAAAGTACGCTTTTTGCTGAGTCTATGTAGATACCATGATATCCAAGGATATTGAGTTCGCAGGTGAGTGAAACGGCCACGTGGGTGGAGCCGCAGCCTCTGTGACTGCCTAAAACTGCTATTTTGTGTATGAGATGTGGCTGACCGGTTAATTTTTGAATTTCCTGTATTTCCTGATATAGCTCTGCGACAGTCACGTAACGCAGTGATGCATCAGATGTTGTTGCTTTTTGGATAATATGCTGAAACTTATGGGAAAAGCTGTCTGGGGTAAAGGTCAGTATATACTGCAGAAGCTGACCTAAGCTGTAAATGTCTGCCGCCGGTGTAATTGTATCCTCGGTAAAGCATTCGGGGGCAGAGAATTCTATATTCCCATAGTGATTGAAGTTATTTCCATCCTGGATAACATATGCCGATACGCCAAAATCGATAAGCTTAAGCTTATTGTGACATACTATAATATGCTCCGGTTTAAGGTCCCTGTAAATAATGGGAGTAGATATCTGTGTATGCAGATAGATAAAAACATTGCATAATTGTTCACAAATATTAAAAAATAAACCTGGGGAAATTAACTGCTGATGAAGCAAAAATGAATCTAATGTCTCGCCGTCGATATATTCCTCGACGATATAGTAAAAAGCATCGTCCTCTTCGAAGTCAAATATACGTGGTATAGACGGATGCTCAAGAGACTTGAGTAGTCTTGCTTCTGATAATGCGGATTCGGCGAAAGCAGAAGCTTTAGGAACTTTCTTTAGAGCTCTCTCCTGATCCATAGATATGTGTCTGACAAGTGTAACGCTACCGGAGCTGCCGGTTCCGAGATCTTTAATCATCTCATATTTGTCAAACAAAGAATGATTTGTATTTTTCATACGCTCCTTTTGGGTCGAGCGCACATCTCATGGATAACTTATAACATACCTGTAAAATAATTGCAACACTTTTTTTATTTTTTTTTAATAGGCCTCGCGCTTTACAATATGACCGGTGTTTATTATAATAGTTTTACGATTTACACGGATATTTTCGGAAAAGGATGTGAAAAATATGAAAATTGAGAAGGTAAATGATAATCAGATCCGCTGTACTCTTACCAGAGAGGATCTTGAGGACAGACATATAAAAATAAGCGAACTGGCATATGGATCAGCGAAGGCGAAAAGCCTTTTTAAAGATATGGTAGAGCAGGCCAATTACGAGTTTGGCTTTGAAACAAATGATATTCCACTCATGGTGGAGGCAATTCCACTGCCATCAGAGTCTATAGTGCTTATCATCACAAAGGTTGAATATCCGGATGAGCTTGACACCAGATTTTCAAAGTTTTCAGAGGCAGATGACGACTTTACGGACTTAGGAAATGCAGGACAGCCTCCGGTGATAAAGGGAGCTGCTGATATTTTGGAGCTGTTTGAGCGTATCAAGAAGGAAAATGAGAAGACAGCTGATAGTGAGCAGAGCACTGATGATATTACAGAAGAACAGGCTGAGGCTGACGTAGTCAAGCTGTTTGTTTTTGCTAAATTTGATGATGTGCGCAGGATTTCGCATGTGCTTGACGGCTTTTACAGCGGCAGAAATGACTTATACCGCGACGCTTCAAGCAATAAGTACTATCTTGTGGCCCACAAGAGTGAGCATACTCCGAAGGAATTCAACAAAGTGTGCAATATTATTTCAGAGTACGCATATCAGAAGAACTATGTGCCTGCCAATGAAGCATTTTTCAAGGAGCATGGTAATGTGATTATTGAAGAAGCTGCCATCCAGACGCTGGCAGCACTTTAACAGAATATTGATTGCAAATAAAAGACGGCCTGCATAAGCAAGCCGTCTTTTCGTAAATTAACCGAGGTCGTGATCGATGAATGTGTTGATTTCAACGACAAGATCATCCGGGTCAAGTCCGTGAACCATAGCAGCCTCTTCGATTGTCTCCATCTGTGATGATGGGCATCCGAGACAGTGCATGCCGATATTTAAAAGTAATGGTGCCACGTTCTGGTCAATCTGAAGAAGATCACCAATCATAGTGTCCTTAGTAACTCTAGCCATTATTGTTTCCTCCTATTAGTCTTTTAATGTGCCTATTATAATACGATTTGCATTTAATTGCAAATTATACTATAAAGATTTTTTTTGAGTAGTTCGATATACTTATTAGACAACGGAATGTTAATATTACAGCAAGGATGCCTGAGAAATTATCAGGAAAGGAAAACACATGAAAATAAACAGGAATATGAGTGCTGTCAGGGCAAATAAGCAGCTCCTCGGTACAGAAAACAGATTATCAAAGTCTATGAAAAGGCTTTCAAGCGGCTACAAGATAAATTCAGCAGAGGACAATCCGGCAGGAATGGCTATCTCCAACAAGATGAAGGCGCAGATAGAAGCACTTGACCAGGCAAAATCAAATTCGTCAGATGCGCAGAATGTCATGAAAATAGCAGACGGAGCACTTGGTGAGGTAAGCAGCATGCTCCAGAGAATCAGGGAGCTTGCGGTTCAGGGCGCTTCAGATACATATTCTGAGAATGATAAAAAGGCTTTGCAGTCAGAGATAGATGAGCTCACCAAGGAGGTGGACCGTATATCGGGCGATACGGAGTACAATACAAAGTCACTGCTCGATGGTTCGAGTGATACACGCGTCTATGTAAGGCAGAAGGATGCAAACGGCAATATGACTCAGGTGAACAGCTATATTACCAGAATCAATTTCTCAGACAATGTGGCATCAGATAAATATGAGCTTACAGTAAATTCGCTCGCAACACAGGCAACAGGAAGTCTCGCGTCTGCCACAAAGCCAGACGCAGAGGGAACGATTTCCATAAACGGTGTAAGTGTGGCTGTGAAGGCAGATATGACTCAGGATGAGTATATTCAGGCGTTGCAGAAGGCAGCGACCACAGCCGGTACTACTATGCAGGTGAATGGTGATAGCATCAGCTTTTTATCAAATGAGTATGGCAGCGACAGCACAGTAAATATATCTCTTTCTTCATCGCTTAAGGCTCTGGCAGGTGCAGGCTATGAGAATGCTGACGATGGAAGTGGAAATATGCAGCTCAAAAGTAACGGTAAGGATGCCGTGGTTACAGGCGGAGAAAATCTGTCGGACAAGACAATAAGAGCCGACGGTAACCGTGTATATGTGGTAGGAAACAGTGGATTTTCAATGGATTTTCTACTGAGCAGTGATATGGATATGACAGCGGGAAGCAGCAATCTGCAGATAGATATTTCAGATATCGGAAATATGGCTGTGCAGATTGGTGCAAACG